>Ga0114982_1000032_pt1 | contig 68062 bp, 64 predicted proteins | sample Shrwel_input2_FT_FD_87183 | JGI IMG/M metagenome (GOLD analysis project Ga0114982, IMG submission 87183) | Subsurface microbial communities from deep shales in Ohio, USA - Utica-3 well 1 S input2 FT | ecosystem: Environmental > Aquatic > Deep subsurface > Shale gas/oil reservoir > Produced... | reverse complement strand
TCAGCATTGATAACAACGATGTAATCACCAGTGTCAACGTGAGGAGTATAAGAAGTTTTGTGCTTACCGCGTAAACGACGAGCGATTTCAGTCGCAAGGCGACCTAAAGTTTTGCCAGAAGCATCAACAACATACCAGTCATGTTGAACTTCAGCTGGCTTAGCGCTGAGAGTTTTCATTTAAACCACTACCTATTATAGTTGGTTTGGACGGTGAAATCTGTCCAAACAAAAGGAGACCGAATTCTACATTAGTTTGAAAATTCACACAAGAAAAAATCATTCCTTACAACATAATTTGTGCGAATGTGACCGATTTGGTAACTATACCGACCTTTATTAGACGCTACATTTTTTGGCTTGAGTGGCTTAGGTATTTAACCTATTATTTTGTATTAATTGGTTGAAATAAATAGAAGTATTTACCTCTTCTCTTGGGGAATTTGATGAAGTTGTCGTTTTCTACAAAAATAGTTGTAGTTAGCTTTTTAATAGCTGTTTGTTCTACGCAAACAAATGCACGACGCTTATATAAATGGGTAGATAATACCAGTGTTACCAATTATTCTGAGTTTAAACCGAAAGAAGGGACCAGCCGTAAGTTGGAAGTATTGGAAAGCCGAGGTGATGATCACGTTGATCCTGCGATGGCGGTGACAGCACAAATGAAACCGATTGAAATTCCGCTTGATCAAACGAATACCCAGGTTCAGCCTGCGAATACAATAGCCCAACCTGCTCCTCAGCCAGCAACCCAAACAGTTGTTAAACAAGGCGCAATTGCGGCACCTTATACACGACCAATAACGACAGCTGCTAGCCATATACCGACAACTGAAAAGAAAGAAGTCCAACCAACGCAACAAGTTCAGGTTATAGAAAAGAAAGATGTCGCAAATCCTTTTGTTGAAAAAGCAGCAAGTGCAGTTGCAACGATTGAGAAAAAAGAAGAAGTTATAGTTGTGGCTCAGCCTGAGAAAAAGGTTCAACCTAAAATCAATCCTTGGACGCGAAAAGTTGAGTTTGTTCCCTCAAATTTAGTGCCGCAGAACCTACCAAAAACATCAACTTCTGCTGATAAGAATTAAAGTAGTTAATTGAATGTTGGATTTTAGATGAATGTCCTAGTGTTTGACCTTGTAGCTCTTTTACTTCTTAAAGTAGCGCGTTAGGCTGGAGTTCGTCATAGTAAATATAATTCATAGCAGTTCTTAATGTAGGCATCTGACTGTTTGAGGTTTTATTTTATACATTCGGCTTTCTACATCTTTATAATTTTCATCAACCCAATTCGTAAAATAAAAGAGGCAGAAATAGATTCTTTGGGTAAACTATTGACTAGAAACCAATGGGAATAATCATTTATGTTGCCCCTATACGTCACTTCAGGTGAACCTGCTGGAATTGGACCTGATATTTGTCTTAGTTTGGCTGAGCGTATCGATGAGCGTCCCATTGTTATTTTGGCGGATTTAGAATTACTAAAACAACGTGCTGACCAATTAGGTATGAACGTTGAGCTTATTCCGTATCAAGGACAACAAAAATCGAGTGTTTCTGGGCAACTTTTTGTTGAGCATGTGCCTTTAGCCCATTCTGTTGCCTTAGGGCAATTAGATTGTGCGAATGCAGCTTATGTATTAGAACAATTACGTCGTTCAGCTGATTATGCGATGTCAGGTCAAAGTGTCGGTGTGGCAACTGCACCTGTGCAGAAATCGATTATTAATGAGGCTGGAATTGCATTTAGTGGGCATACGGAATATTACCAAGAGTTTGCAGGTATTGATCGTGTGGTTATGATGTTAGCAACGAAAAGTTTGCGTGTTGCCTTGGTGACGACGCACTTACCTTTACGCGACGTGCCTAATGCAATTACAAAAGAGCGTCTACACCAAGTGATTGATATTCTAATTCACGATTTGAAAACAAAATTTAAAATCACAGAACCTCATATTTTAGTTTGTGGTTTAAATCCGCATGCAGGTGAAGATGGTTATTTAGGTCGCGAAGAAATTGATGTGATTAATCCTGTGTTAAAAAACTATCGTGCACAGGGTGTTAACATAAGTCTAAGCCTACCTGCGGATACATTATTTACCCCTGAAAATTTAAGCAATGCAGATGCAGTTTTAGTGATGTATCACGATCAAGGTCTACCTGTGTTAAAATCACAAGGCTTTGGTGAAGCAGTAAACATTACATTAGGCTTACCATTTATTCGAACCTCTGTCGATCATGGTACGGCACTTTCTCTTGCAGGCACTGGACAAGCAAAAGCATCGAGCTTGCATGTCGCAGTGGATTTAGCACTTGATTTAGCTCGTCAATGATGAGCAAGTAAATTATTCATGTTGGAATTATTATGTATCAAATTAATGCCCTAAACCCTAAAGATGAAGGGCATCAGGCTCGAAAACGTTTTGGTCAAAACTTTTTACATGATCAACGTGTGATTGCCAAAATTGTACGTTCTGTAAATCCGCGTACTGGCGAAAATATTGTTGAAATTGGTCCTGGTTTGGCAGCGCTTACATCACCATTAATCGGTGAGTGTGATGCTCTGACTGTCGTTGAGCTTGACCGAGATTTAGCCGCAGGTTTACCGGGGCGTGTGCCTCATCCTGAGCGTCTCACGATTATTGAAGCTGATGCATTGAAATATGATTTCACTGAATTGTTTCAAGAGGATCGACCATTACGTGTTGTTGGTAATTTGCCTTATAACATTTCAACGCCGTTACTATTCCATCTCTTAGAATTTGGCGACAAAGTCAAAGATATGCACTTCATGTTGCAAAAAGAAGTGGTTGATCGCATCACTGCTGTACCGAATACTAAAGAGTATGGGCGTTTATCGGTAATGATTCAGTATTATTGCAAACCAACTTTTTTGTTTGAAGTGCCACCAGGTTCGTTTAATCCACCACCTAAAGTGACTTCAGCAGTTTTTCGTTTAGAGCCTTATGCAATTAAACCGATTGTGGCAAAAAATGAAAAAGCTTTGGCGCGTTTGGTTGGACACGTGTTTACCCAACGTCGTAAGACCTTGCGCAATAGTCTGAAAGGTATGTTGGTTGAAGAAGGCTTTGAAAAAGCAGGTGTTGATCCAATGGCTCGTCCAGAAACACTAAGCTTGGCTGATTTTGTTGCCCTTTCTGATCAGATGGTGGCTTGATGTCTAAGCGCTATAATTATGTCATTGGTGATGTACAAGGCTGTTTTGAAGCACTGAAAGCGTTGCTAAAAGAAATTCGTTTTGATCCTGACCAAGACTTTTTATGGTTTGCTGGAGACTTGGTTGCTCGTGGTGAAAACTCGGTTGGTGTATTACGGTTTGTAAAAAAGCTAGCAGATCGTGGTGCTGCCGCAACTGTATTGGGCAATCATGATCTAACGCTGATTGCTTGTGCGCGTGGTTTTAAAAAAGTCAAAGATAAAGATCGTACACAAGAGATTATTGATGCGATTGATGGCGATGAATTAATTGATTGGTTGCGTAAACAACCTTTAAGTATTTGTCCAAATGATTACACATTGATTACCCATGCTGGCGTGCCCTGTATTTGGTCGGTTGAGAAAACCATCGCATTGGCCAAAGAGGTGCAAGATGCTGTCGGACATGATGATTTGTCAGTATTAGATGTTTTTCTTGCAGAAATGTATGGTGAGCAACCTGATCTATGGTCGGATGATTTAAAGGGCGTAGCGCGTTTGCGTTGTATTACCAATTACTTGACTCGGATGCGCTTAACCGATGCAGAAGGGCGTTTGGAATTTGATTTTAAAGACGCGCTTGATGCACCAATGCCTGATGGATTCAAACCTTGGTTTGAGTTTGAAAGCCAAGCAGCACAAACCCATCAATTGATTTTTGGACATTGGGCGGCTTTGCAGGGTAAAACCATTAGCTCTCAAATTCAAAATGTTGATGGTGGCTGTGTTTGGGGGCAGCGGCTTGTGGCTCTACGCTTAGAAGATCAGCAAATTTTTGCTGTGGATAATCCTTTAACTTGATGATTTAACTTTTCTTGATGCCCTTTTTTTCTATAAATGGGCATTTTTTAATTATGATTGTAAAAAAACTGTCATAAACTGATCATTAAAGTGTCAAATAATATTTATATGCTTAAAGCATGAAAATAACGATACAAATGAGTGGCGATATGCAAAGTACATACGCGACATCTCAATTAAAGCAAGAACAGTTTCCAGAAAATTTTAAATTTTACTTTAAAAGGAAACAACTCCAAAACAAACAAGATGAACTATCTGAGCTTCGTGATCTTGTTCGTCCCCGCTTAAGAATTGCAATTGTCACTGAGACGTGGCCACCAGAAATTAATGGTGTTGCACTGTCGATGATGCAGTTATGCCAAGGCTTGCAGCGACTTGGGCATAAGATTTTATTAGTACGACCTATACAAAAAGCAGTTTGTACAGAATTTCATCCAGAACAAGAATGTTTAGTGATGTCTCAGCCGATTCCTAAATATCCAAGTGTTCAGTTCGGTTGGCCGCAATATCTCAAAGTTTCCAAAGCATTTGAGAAATTTTCTCCCGATGTAGTGCATATTGTGACTGAAGGACCATTGGGTTTAACTGCGTTACAAGCTGCAAAATCAAAGAAAATAGCAGTTTCGAGTGGTTTTCATTCTGCTTTCCAAGATTTTAGTCGATTTTTCGATTTGGCATTTTTAGTCAAACCGATTCAGCGTTATTTAACTTGGTTCCATAACAGTACTGATGTGACTTGTGTGCCGAGCCAATATACAGAACAAGCACTACGTGGATTTGGCGTGACCTGTCCATTAGTTGTGGTGGGAAGGGGCGTGGATACGAGTAAGTTTTCACCTAAACATCGGTCAAAACAACTCCGCCAACAATGGGGTGTTGATACTGATACACGTGTGATGTTGTACGTCGGGCGTTTATCACCAGAAAAAGAAGTCGATGTGTTAATTAAAAGTTTCCATGCTTGGCAAGCACAGCAAGGTACCAATACTAAATTTGTGATTGTAGGTGATGGGCCTGATCGTGCGCGTCTTGGCAAATTGACGACTTCAAAAGATGTCATCTTTACAGGCAGTTTGAGTGGTAAAGAACTTTCTGCTGCCTATGCAAGCGCAGATGTTTTTGCTTTCGCCAGTCAAGCCGATACCTTTGGTAACGTAGTACTCGAAGCGATAGCCAGTGGGTTGCCAGTGGTTGCTTACGATTATGTCTGTGCACATCAGCATGTAAAACAAGATGTCACGGGCTGGTTAAGTCCTCTTGGGCAAACTGCCGATTTAATCCAATCTATTTGTGATTTGCCTGCTCTCCCGCAATTAAGACAAATGGGTTTGCTTGCAAGTGAAAGTGTACAAGAGACCAGTTGGCAATTTCCTGTACAACAATTAGAACAAGCACTTTATCAGGTAGCGAAGGAATCAGTTATGAACTCTACCTAAAGTATCCTCAGAAAGGAGAAAAAGTATGAAATTTCAAAATGCAAAAATAAAAATGCTCGACCTCGATTTAAAAGGGTGTGTATACCTGAATCATCTCTCCCAGTCTCAACGCATTGCCTTGTTTTTTAAAACGATTAGTCGTTTAGGTGATGGGCCATTTTGGTACGTCATGCTATTGACCGTATTAGCGGTACAAGGTCTGACTTACGGTTTGCAAATCTTATATTTGCTTGTTGCTGGTTCTGTCGGAACACTCATTTATAAATTTTTAAAACACAAAACCACACGACCAAGACCGTATCAAGTTCATCAAGTCATCGTCTTAGGTGAGCGTCCTCTGGATCACTTTAGTTTTCCTTCAGGACATACGTTGCATGCCGTGATGGTGACAATCACGCTCGGTTATATTCAACCACTTTTACTTATCTTGATGTTACCGTTTACAGTGCTTGTGGCACTTTCACGTATGATTCTAGGCTTGCATTATCCAAGTGATGTGATTGTTGGTGCGGTAATCGGGGCATCTGTTGCAAGTGGTATTATCTTGCTGGCGCCAAGCTTTAATATTCTACTGTAAAAAAGATTCACTATAATTTAGCTACAGTACTATTTCTTAAAGCTTACGATTTGCTAAAGTACGCTCAATAAGATCTTTATATAGGTATTAATATGGGCTTACGTTGGACAGATACGATTGATATTGCGATTGAACTCACTGAAGCGCATCCCGATGTAGACCCTCAATGGATTCGATTTACCGATTTACACGCTTGGGTGTGTGCATTACCTGAATTTAATGATGACCCAACAAAATCGACTGAAGGCTTGTTGGAAGCCATCCAAATGGCATGGTTAGATGAAGTTCGTTAAAAATTCGTCAGAAAAGACATAAGTTTTACAGATTCAAGCTGCTTATTACTGATGACATCGGTATAATGCGGCAAATTTTTTTAGTTTACACCATAATAGGAGTCAATCATGGCGATTGAACGTACTTTATCTATCGTTAAACCTGATGCAGTTTCTAAAAACCACATCGGTGATATTTTTGCTCGTTTTGAAAAAGCTGGCTTAAAAATCGTTGCAACTAAAATGAAACACCTTTCTCAAGCTGATGCTGAAGGTTTCTATGCAGAGCACAAAGAACGTGGTTTCTTTGGCGATTTAGTTGCTTTCATGACTTCAGGTCCAGTTGTTGTGTCTGTTCTTGAAGGCGAAAATGCAGTTCTTGCTCACCGCGAAATCTTAGGTGCTACTAACCCTAAAGAAGCTGCTCCAGGTACAATCCGCGCTGACTTCGCTGTAAGCATCGATGAAAATGCTGCTCACGGTTCTGACTCAGTTGCTTCAGCTGAGCGCGAAATCGCTTACTTCTTTGCTGATAACGAGATCTGCCCACGCACTCGTTAATCCAAAGTATTCAAGCCAGATAAGTGGTATACTACTTATCTGGTTTTTTATTTTTTATAGATTAAAGTTGCGTAAATAATGCGCAATAAAATCTAGCGTTGATATTGTTTAGGTAAATATACATGAGTTCTGCAGTGGTCGTTTCATCAGAAAATTTAGATGAAAAACAACAGCCTGTTTCTACACCTGTGGTTCAATCTGTCGATAAGAAAGTAAATTTACTGGGCATGTCACGTCCTGAGTTAGAAAAATTCTTTGAAGATTTAGGTGAAAAGAAGTTTCGCGCTGGTCAAGTGATGAAATGGATGCACCAATTTTTTGTCACCGATTTTGCCGAGATGAGTAATATCTCAGGAAAATTGCGTGAAAAATTAGAAAAAATTTGTGAAATTAAAGCACCAGAAGTTGTACACCGTAATTATTCAAAAGATGGAACTCGTAAATGGGTGTTCCGTGTAGGTGATGGCGAAGGCTCTTTAGTTGAAACGGTACTCATTCCAGCGGAAGACAAAACGGGTGCGCGAAAAACCTTATGCATTTCTTCTCAAGTGGGATGTGCATTGGATTGTTCATTCTGCTCGACAGGTAAACAAGGTTTTCAACGTGATTTATCACCAGCAGAGATCATTGGGCAACTTTGGATGGCAAATTATTCCTATATGGAAGATGTGCCAGTCGCTGAGCGTGAGCGTACAGTGACCAATGTGGTGATGATGGGGATGGGTGAGCCATTACTTAATTACGATGCTGTACTTAGCTCTATGCAACTCATGTTAGATGATTTTGCATATGGCATGTCGAAACGTCGTGTGACTTTATCGACCTCTGGTGTTGTTCCTAAAATTGATCAGTTGGCACAAGATATTGATGTTGCTTTGGCAATTTCGCTGCATGCACCAAATGATGAATTGCGTAATGAGCTGGTTCCAATTAATAAAAAATACCCATTAGCACAGTTAATCGCTGCTTGTCAGCGTTATTTGGCAAAAGATGGTAATGAAAGTTCACGCCGTCATGTCACGATTGAATATGTGATGCTGGATGGAGTGAATGATAAACCTGAACATGCGCAACAGTTATTAAAGTTATTGAAAAACTTGCCAAGTAAAATCAACTTAATTCCATTTAATCCTTTTCCTCACGCACCATATGGACGTTCGAGCCGAAACCGCATTATTGCTTTCCAAAAAACTTTGTCTGATGCTGGATTTGTGTGTACGATTCGTCAGACACGTGGCGATGATATTGATGCTGCGTGTGGTCAATTGGTAGGACAGGTTGCTGATCGTACACGTCGTGCAGAACAGTGGAAAAAGAAAGTGGCGCAACAACAGGAAATTTTGCGCACACAAGGATAAAACTTGGGGATAACGCGTTGAATATCAATCAATCACATAAGCTTATTGCAACTGCTGTTTTGTTTACCGTATTCGGCTTAACAGCTTGCCAATCTACTGCATTAAAAAAAGACCCAGAAAAGGCAGTGCAAGTTCGTACACAACTTGCAGCGGAATATATTCGTACACGTGATTTAGATTCAGCTAAACGTTCGCTTGATCAAGCTTTAAGTATTGATTCGCGTGACGCAAACGCAAATATGATGATGGGAATCTTACTGCAACAAGAAGGCAGTAAGACCAATATGGACAAAGCGGATGCTTATTTTAAGCGCGCGATTTCCTCTGAACCTGATAATGCACAAGCTCGTAATAATTACGGTACATATTTGTATCAATTGCAACGTTATAATGATGCGATTGAGCAATTTACCCGTGCAGGTGCAACCTTGGGTTATGACCAACGATTTCAATCGTTGGAAAACTTAGGGCGAATCTATTTGAGATTAGGTGATGTTGCGAATGCTGAAAAATCATTCAAACAAGCGCTACAAGCAAATCGAAATGCAACGATTTCAATGTTAGAGTTGTCTGAAATTTTCTATTTGCAACAAAATAATAGAGATGCATCACAACTCTATGAACAATATGTTCGTAGTGTGGGGCAGAAAAACCAAGGTGCACGTGCACTTTGGATCGGTATACGCATTGCTCGAGCAAATGCGGATCAATTAGGAATGCAAGTGTTAGTCAACCAGTTGCGTGCTTTATTTCCTGATAGTCCAGAATATCAACGTTATTTGCAATTACAGTACAGTACTGAGGCCGTATGGAAATAAATCCAAATTCACATCAGCCAACTGGCTCAACCTCACCAACGTCAACGTTAGGAAATATTCAACGACCTGGTGAGTATTTGCGTCAAATTCGTATTGCACAAAAGAAAGAACTTGAAGAGATTGCAAACGTTTTGAATATGCCGGTCAAAACTTTGACAGCATTAGAGCAAGATGATTATAAATCATTGCCAGAAGCAACTTTTATTAAAGGTTATTATCGTGCTTATGCAAAATGCTTAAATGCGGATGCAAGTGCGATCATTCAACGCTTTGATGAAATTTATGCAAATGATACTGGGCTTAAAGCTAATCATGCTTTAAGTAATTCTCCAATCAAGACGATGGGGAAATTATCAGGTTCGAAAAGTGTAAGAAACCGTAAATGGTTAAAGCGCATTGCTATTTTGGCTGTTGTTGCATTATTGGCATGGTTAGCTGTAATGGCTGTGCAAAAATGGACATCAGGTCAAAAAGATGAAACTGATATACCGAAAATCAACAACTCTGATGTTGAAATTCTCCCGATGGGGAATACGGTAGCAACATCAGGCGATCAATTGGTCTTAAATTTTAGTCGTCCAACCTCAGTGCATATTGTTGATGCAACTGGAAAGGTATTGGCAACAGGTCGTCAGGCTTCTACACTAACTTTGTCTGGTGAATCACCATTCCAAATTCGTTTAGATGATGCGACAGCAGTTACATTGAATCTGAATCAAGAGCAAATTCCATTGTCGCCTTATACGGTCAATGGTAAAGCAGAATTCCGTTTGTCTCGTTAATGCCAAAGAGTAGAGCTATACGATGATTGTGAATCCAATTAAACGCCGCCCGACACGTAAAATTCGTGTTGGCTCGGTGTATGTCGGTGGTGATGCCCCGATTAGTGTGCAAAGTATGACGAATACTGAAACATGTGATGTCGATGCGACTGTCGCGCAAATCCAGCGTTGTGCAGATGCAGGTGCAGATATTATGCGTGTTTCTGTTCCTTCAATGGAAGCAGCAGAAGCATTCGGTGCAATTCGTAAACGTGTTTCAGTACCTTTAGTTGCAGATATTCATTTTGATCATCGTATTGCTTTAGCTGTTGCAGATTATGGTGCAGATTGTTTGCGAATTAACCCAGGTAATATTGGTTCTGATCAAAAAGTACGTGAAGTTGTTGCTGCGGCAAAACATCATGGTATTTCGATTCGTATTGGGGTAAATGCGGGCTCTCTGGAAAAAGATTTACAAGTGAAATATGGTGAACCGACAGGGCAGGCTTTGCTTGAGTCGGCAATGCGTCATATTGATATTTTAGATCGCTTAGACTTTCAAGAGTTCAAAGTTAGCGTAAAAGCATCGAATGTATTTTTAACGATGGATGCATATCGTTTACTCTCTCAACAAATTGATAATCCATTACATTTAGGTGTAACTGAAGCAGGAATTTATCGCACAGGTACCGTAAAATCGGCGATCGCTTTAGGTGGATTATTGATGGAAGGCATTGGCGATACCATGCGTATTTCGCTTGCTGCTGAGCCTGAAGATGAAATTAAAATCGGTTTTGATATTTTAAAATCGTTGGGTTTACGCTCGAATGGAATTAACTTTATTGCTTGTCCAAGCTGTTCACGTCAAGAATTTAATGTGATTCAAGTGATGCAAGCATTGGAAGAGCGTTTAGAGGATATTCGTACGCCAATGGACTTATCGGTGATTGGTTGTAAAGTGAATGGTCCTGGTGAGGCGAAAGAAGCTGATATTGGGATTGTTGGCGCATCGCCGCGCTCACTGGTCTATCGAAATGGTGAAAAAAGTCATTTAATTGACACAAATCAGTTGGTTGATGAAATTGAAACAATGGTTCGTCAACGTGTTCAAGAGCTTGAAGAAGCAAAATCTAAAGAAATTATTCGTAGTTCATCATGAGTTCAATTGTCGCTATTAAAGGGTTTAATGACATCCTTCCAACGCAAACTGCGGCTTGGAGAAGTCTGGAACAACAACTTGCATCCCTAATGGATGCATATGGTTATCAACAAATTCGTTTACCGATTGTTGAGCAAACGGGTTTATTCAAACGCGCCATTGGCGATGCGACTGATATTGTTGAAAAGGAAATGTATACCTTTTTCGATAAAGGAACACCGCCAGAGTCTTTAACTTTACGTCCTGAAGGAACGGCAGGTTGTGTGCGTGCGATGTTGGAACATAACTTACTTCGTGGTGCTACACCTCGTGTTTGGTATGTAGGACCGATGTTCCGTTATGAAAAGCCACAAAAAGGTCGTTACCGCCAATTTCATCAATTTGGTGTGGAAACTTTTGGGGTTGCAACACCCGATATTGATGCTGAAATTATTTTAATGACCGCACGCTTATGGAAGCGTATGGGCGTGGCTGCAAATGTACGTTTAGAGTTGAATACTTTAGGCGAAACAGATGAGCGAACAGAATATCGAGCAGCACTGGTTGAATTTTTAAACCAGCATAAAGATGCATTAGATGAAGATTCGCAACGTCGTTTAACCACAAATCCATTACGTATTTTAGATTCTAAGGTTGAATCAACGCAAAAGATTTTAGAAAATGCGCCGAAGTTGCATGATTTCTTAAAAGAAGACTCAATCAATCACTTCCAGCAATTACAGCAATACCTTACAGATGCTGGTGTTGAGTTTGTGATTAATCAAAAGCTCGTACGTGGGCTCGATTATTACAACAAAACCGTTTTTGAATGGACAACCACTATGTTGGGCTCGCAAGGTACGGTTTGTGCGGGTGGTCGTTATGACGGTTTAGTTGGACAGCTCAAAGGTAAGGCGGATCAATCTGTGCCTGCTGTTGGCTTTGCGATGGGAATGGAGCGGTTGCTGTTATTACTTGAGCAAGTTGAGCAAGCTAAACCTGTTCGTGATTGCGAAGTATTTTTATTGGCTGAACCTGCATATCAAGCTAAAGCTTTGGTTTTCGCTGAGCAAATCCGAGATCAATTAGAAGCTGCAAATAGTTCGATTCGTCTTAAAACAGGTTCACAAGGCAGCATGAAAAGCCAGATGAAAAAGGCTGATCAATCAGGTGCTGTTTTTGCGGTGATTTTGGGTGAGCGTGAATGGGAATCTCAACAGCTTTTAGTTAAAGAGCTTGCCACGGCTGAGCAATCACAGGTCAGTTTAAACGAGCTAACTGTGTTCTTGATCGAAAAATTTAAACAATAAATTGCACAATATTTAGGAAAAGGACAATCACATGAGTGTAAGTGATGAAGAACAACTCGACCAATTAAAGTCGTTTGGCAAAAAATATGGTTCGGCCATTATTAGCGGAATACTCATTGCTTTGATTGCCTTTTTCGGATGGGAATATTGGCAAAAGAAAAATCTTGCTGAAGCTCAGAACCAAACAGCGAAAGTACAAAAGTTGATGGATGAAGCGAAAGCTGCATCAGGTCAGCCTAATGCTTTTGCAACTGTTTCTGAAGCAGCAGATAAAATTGTGAAAGATGATGCAAATTCAGTTCAAGCAATTCAAACCCAGTTTATTTTGGCAAAACTTGCTTATGATAAACAAGATTATGCTGCTGCCGAAAAAGCATTGAAAAAAGTTGAAAATACTAAGGTTAAAGATGCTGGTTTGGTGCAAATTGTTAAACTGCGTTTAGCAGATGCACAATTGGCGCAGAAGAAATATGATGAGGCGTTAAAAACGTTATCAAACGTGACTGAGTCTGCATTCAAAGCTTCAGTTGAAGAGTTGCGTGGTGATATTTTTGTTGCGAAAAAAGACAATGCTTCTGCTCGTAAAGCGTATCAAAGTGCGTGGGATAGTTTGCTTGAACGTAAGCAAGAGCGTCAGCTTTTACAAATTAAACTCGAAAGTGTTGGCGTTTTAGTGGATGATCCTGATTTTGAGCGCCCAATCTTAGATACCAAAGTGGATGAGTCTTAATGCAGAATAAACTAAAACTTCCTTTGGCAATTGCAATTGCTTCAGCTTTATTGGTTGGTTGTTCAAGCAATAAAGTAAAAGAGGCAAAACCAAATCCTTTGCCTAAAATCACGCAACAACAAAATCTTAATCTTGTGTTTTCACAAAGTGTATCGTCGACTAATGCTGCTGAAGCATTACGTTTACAGTTAGATACAGATAATGGTGTGATTTTTGCGATTGATCCTGATGGTCAAGTCTCTGCTTATAAAGGCAAAGAGCGTCTTTGGAAAAGCAAGATAACCAAACAAGAACTTACTGCGGGTGTAGAAGCTGCTGAAGGACTTGTGGTTATCGGTAATCGAAAAGGACAACTATTTGCTTTAGATCAAGGTACTGGTGAACAAAAGTGGACGGCTAAATTATCTGGTGCCATTTTATCACCATCTCTTGTTCAATCTGGACGTGTAGTTACCATTGCCAATGATGGTACTGTATTTGCGCATGATGCAGTGACTGGTCAACAAGTTTGGGCGTATAAACTTCCAAATGTTCAGTTTAGTTTACGTGGTCAGCCTGCACCTGTACGTTTAGATGATCGTACCGTATTGATTGGTTCTGCAAATGCATATGTGTATGCAATTGACATTATCAGCGGTGTACCTCGATTCCAACGTCGTGTTGCAATCAGTGAAGGGCGTTCAGACATTCAGCGTTTAGTTGATATTGTTGGTGATCCAGTTGTTGCAGGACAATACTTGGTAACGACCAGTTTCCAAGGGCAAGTAACTGTGACCGATTTAGCGACACAACGTGTGGTGTGGAGCGAAGATGCAAGTAGTACAAATCGTCCAGAAGTTGCAGAAGATAAAGTATTTGTTTCAACAGTTGATGGTAAGTTGAATGCTTATAATTTAGCGACGGGTGAGTTGGTTTGGCAAAATGAAGAGTTATTGAATCGTAAGCTCAGTAACCCAGTAATCTTAGGACAAAATTTAGTCGTAGGTGATTTAGATGGTGTGATTCACCTGATTGATCCTGCTACTGGAAAATTAGTTGGGCGTGCAAAAACCAGTGGTGAAGTACTATCATTACGCGTGATTGACAATCAACTTTATGTTGCGACTCGAAAAGGCGCATTAAGCATTTGGCAGAATCGTTAATTTTACCCAAGCTTGTGGTAAAATAGTTGATTAGCATTTGCTAGACAAGACATTAATCGGGGTGTTTGATAATCAAAGCCCCGAATTTTTATTTTATTTACTTGAGTTCGGTATCATATTTTTAATTAAAATATGATATTCGGAAATGTCATTCGCATCTGTTTGAAATAGGACTAGATCAATTGGATATAGTTTCTGTGACAGGTTAGGCTCATCACTATAGAACGAGTTTTGCGAACGACGATGGTTTTGCCTAATTTGGCGAAGTCTTGTGAAGCTTGAACGGCTTCTCAGGTCGAGTCGATGGTTTATCTGATAATAAGATGAACACTCGGCAATATCCCATTATGATCATTCATACCTCAAGGTTATTCTCTATATCAAGGTTAATCTATGAAACCCGTTATTGCGCTCATTGGTCGTCCAAACGTCGGAAAATCAACGCTATTTAACCAAATCACTAAAAGTCGTGATGCTTTGGTTGCTGACTTCGCTGGTTTAACTCGTGACCGCAAATACGGTGATGCGGTTTATCAGAACAAATCTTTTATTGTCGTTGATACTGGTGGTATTGGTGAAAATGAAGGTGGTATCGATACTTATATGGCTGAGCAGTCTAAAACTGCAATCCATGAAGCTGATATTATTGTATTTGTTGTTGATGCGCGTGCTGGCTTGTTAGCATCTGATGAGCAAATTGCGCGTGAACTGCGTACTCTAGGCAAAAAAGTTTATTTAGTCGCCAATAAAGTTGATGGCGTTCATGCTGAAGCTGCTTTGGTTGAGTTTTATAAGCTGGGTATGGGTGAACCCATCCAAGTGGCGGCAAGTCATGGTCGTGGTGTGCAGCAAATGCTTGAAGAAGTATTGGTTGATGTACCTGAAGATGAAAATCCAGACGAACATGACAAAGCAACAGGTTTACGTTTAGCGATCATTGGTCGTCCAAATGTAGGTAAATCAACATTAGTCAATCGCTTACTGGGTGAAGATCGTGTTGTTGCATTTGACCAACCAGGAACAACCCGTGATTCGATTTACATCCCTTTTGAGCGCGATGGTCGTCAATATACTTTGATCGATACTGCGGGTGTGCGTCGTAAGGGTAAAGTAGATGAAATGATTGAGAAGTTCTCAATTGTAAAAACACTACAAGCGATTAAAGATGCACACGTTATTGTGGTTGTATTAGATGCTCGTGAAGGTGTGGTTGAGCAAGATTTACATTTAATTGGTTATGCATTAGAAGCTGGTCGTGCCATGGTCATTGCGATCAATAAATGGGACAACATGACCGAGTATGATCGTAAACAATGTAAGTTGGATGTTGACCGTCGTTTTGACTTTATTCCTTGGGCAAAAGTACATTTAATTTCTGCGTTGCATGGTACAGGCGTTGGCGAGATGTATCCGACAATTCATCGTGCCTATGATTCTTCACACTTAAAAGTTTCACCTGCAAAGTTGACTCAGATCTTAAATGATGCAACTGAAGCGCATCAACCTCCTATGGTTGGTGGTAAACGTATCAAAATGCGTTATGCGCATATGGGTGGACAAAATCCACCAACGATTGTTATCCATGGAAATAAGGTGGATAAAACCCCAGCGGATTATCGCCGTTATCTTGAGAATGTTTTTCGTAAAGTTTATAAATTGGAAGGAACACCCGTTCGTGTCGATTTTAAAACATCTGAGAATCCATTTGAGGGTCGTAAATCACAAGTGGATGAACGTGTAGCTGCACGTAAACGCCGCTATGTTCAAAAGTTCAAAAAGGCTGAAAAGAAATTTAAGCGTTAATTTTTATTGATGCAAAAAGCCCAAAAGTTTTGGGCTTTTTTTATAAGAGATGATAGGGATGGCTGCACGAATTATTCAGATCCATGTTCAGGCATTGACGCAGCTGCTTGAAAAACATAAAACTGATTTTGCTGATATACGCAGCTTTAACCATTATAAAAAACAGCAGATAAAAGACCATCGCAATCAACTGCTAGCGAAGGAACTAGGTTGTTCGATAGCTGATTTATTCTTTGAAAAACACGATCATGGCAAGCCTTTTTTAAGTTCGCATACATTGCATTTTAATCATACTCATAGCCAGCAATATTATGCCTTGGCGATGAGTGAACGAGTCAAAGATATTGGGATTGATGTGGAAGAACTCGATCGCAAAGTACGCTTTGATGCGTTGGCAAAACATGCATTTCATGCCGAAGAATATGATGTGTGGATGCAACAAGATCAAGACACTGAATATTGGTTTCGCGTTTGGACTACAAAAGAGGCGGTTTTAAAGGCATCAGGTTTAGGGATTCGTTTGGACTTGAATAGTTTGAACACGCAGGTTCATCCTTCAAATCATGGTGGTATGTGTTCTCATCCTTTGATCGGGACTTTTGCTTATCAAAACTTTATTTTAAATCAGAAGATAGTGCTGACTTTAGCATGGCGGGCAGAGCAATCCTGTCGTGGTTTTCAATTTCCTCAGATTCAGATTATTCAGCATTAAAAGAAAAGCATAAAGTTGAATAGAAAAATAGATAAAATATAAAAAAGCCAGCATTTTGCTGGCTTTTAATTTGGATCAGAAGAATCGAGTGTAATTAAGGAATCTCGTCTTCTTCAAATTCAGGTTTAACTTGAACAATAAAATCTTGACGATTCAAACCACGCCATAATGCATAAGCTGTACCAATATAAATTGAAGAGTAAGTCCCAACAAATATACCGACAAACATCGCCACAGAGAACCAATGTAAACCATCGCCACCAAGGAACATCATGGCAAGGACTACAAGTAACAATGTCATCGAGGTATGAATGGTTCGACGTAAAGTTTCTGTCAGTGCAATATCGACGATTTCTGTTGGTGTTGCGCCACGAATTTTACGGAAGTTTTCGCGGATACGATCTGATACAACGATATTATCGTTGAGCGAGAAACCAATAACCGCAAGAACTGCTGCTAAAACAGTTAAATCGAACGACCATTGAAACAGCGCGAAGACACCAAAAATGATGATAATGTCATGAAATAATGACAGAACAGCACCAATTGCCAGTTTAAATTCAAATCGAATGGTGACGTAGATCAACATAAGAATCAATGCAAGCGCGACAGCACCTGCTGAACGAACATAGAGCTCATTGCCTACTGCACCACCTACAGCGTCGACCTTATGGACTTCAACTGCGTTGTTTGGTAATTGTACTGCTTTAGTGATGCTATCGCTGAGATCTTCAACATTCAGATCATCTTGTACTGGCATACGCACTATCAGGTCAGTATTACTTCCTAATGTTTGTACCACAGCATCTTTAAAACCAGCACTATCTAAAGCTTTTACAACTTGAGCTGGTTGAACTGCTTGTTTGTAGTTCAATTCAGCAGATATGCCGCCTGTAAAGTCCAAACCGAGATTTAGACCTTTAGTGACGATAAAGAAAATACTCGCAATTGTAATCAGAATAGAGAAGATTGCCGCAGGTTTTGCAATCTTCATGAATGGGATGATTTTTAGATCATCAGGACGACCGTATTGCTTTGAGTCTTGTTGAGTCAGATCAGTCATGTGAATCTCCTTAAATGCTCAACTTAGTCAAATTACGGCGTTTGCCATAAATGAGCTGTACGATTGCACGTGTTACTGTGATTGCGGTAAACATCGAACAAACAATACCGATCATCAATGTCACAGCGAAGCCTTTGATCGGGCCTGTACCAATTGCGAATAAAATAAATGCAACGAGGAATGTGGTTAAGTTTGAGTCTAAAATCGTGTTATAGGCTCGATCATAACCCGCCACAATCGCCTGTTTCGGCGAGGCGCCCCAAAGCATTTCTTCTCGTATTCGCTCACAGATCAGAACGTTGGCATCGACTGCCATACCGATGGTAATTACGATACCCGCAATACCAGGTAGGGTGAGGGATGCACCTAACCAAGACATCACTGTCAAAATCATCGCAAGGTTAAATACCAATGCAAAGTTGGCGATTAAACCAAATAAACGGAAGAATACGATCATCCAAATAGCAACGAGCAAGAAACCAATTTGGGTAGATAACACCCCTTTATCAATATTTTCTTGACCAAGACTTGGACCAACGACACGCTCTTCAACAAAGTACATTGGCGCAGCCAATGCACCAGCACGTAGCATCAATGCAAGTTCAGCAGCTTCTTGAGGTGAGTCAAGACCCGTGATACGGAATTGTGAACCAAGTACAGCCTGAATAGTTGCTGCATTGATGACCACAGATTCTGTATAAGGTGTACGAACCTCAGTTTGTGCACCTGTATTTGGATCGGCAACGTAAGAGATTTTTTGTTTATTTTCAATAAACAATACCGCCATACGCTTGCCTACAGCACCACGCGTCGCATCAGCCATCAGCTTGCCACCAGCGGTATCTAAAGTAATATTTACTTCTGCACCACCCGAATCTTGGCTGAAACCTGAGCTTGCATTTTGAACACGTTCACCCGTTAAAATACGGTTGCGGTTGAGGAGTAATTGACGACCGCTATCCAAAGATTCGTAAGCAAAAACTTCAGTACCAGGCGGAAGTGGTTGACCATTATATTTACCCGTATATGGGACAATATATTGATCATTGCTATCAGCAACTAAACGAAACTCTAAGTTCGCAGTACGACCTAATACACGTTTTGCTTCCGCTGTATCTTGGACACCTGGTAATTCAACCACAATACGATTGCTACCTTGGGTTTGTACCAATGCTTCAGCTACACCTAACTCGTTAATACGATTACGTAAAGTGGTTAAGTTTTGATTGACAGCATAAGACTGAATTTCTTGACGACGAGCATCGGTATAATTCAATCGAAGTGTTGCACCTGAAGAGGTTGCAATAGATTGTTGCGTAAATTCATTACCATTACGACGTAAGAAATCAGCTGCAGCATCACGATCAGCATTGTCTGCAAATTGAACTGTAATGGTATTATTACTGAGTGCAAGATTATTAAATTTGATTTTGTTATCGCGAAATTGACGACGCAAGTCAGTTGCAGATGTTTCCATACGCTGACTAATTGCTTTATCCATGTCGACTTCAAGCAGGAAATGTACACCGCCACGTAAGTCCAAACCGAGTTTCATCGGTTTAGCCCCAATTTTTTGCAGCCATTCAGGTGTCGTTGGTGCAAGATTGAGGGCAACCACGTAATTATCACCTAAATCACGGCGTAGAACTTCTTTTGCTTTTAATTGAGCTTCTGATGAGTCTAAGCGTAATAAAGCCGCATTGTTGGTGAAACTATTATCATGACTGCTAATATTGGCAGTTTTTAAAATCTGCTCAGCTTTTTGCACTATGGTTTGATCAATTTGAGTGCCTGCTTTTGCACCAGAAATTTGGACAGCAGGCTCATCTGGATACAGACTTGGAAGTGCATATAACGTACTGATCACAAACACAACAAGGATCAGTAAATATTTCCATGCAGGGTAACGCATTCGCTTTCTTCTTAAATGAAAAAGTCGTGCTGAGGCACGACTGTTTTATGATTAAAGGTTATTCAGTGTGCCTTCAGGTAAAACTGAAATAACACTTGCACGTTGGATTTTTACTTCTACACCACGACTGAGTTCTACAACTGCAAAGTCACCCTCAAGTTTGATGATTCGTCCCATTAAACCACCCGCAAATACGATTTCACTGCCAACACCTAAGCTTTCAATTAAAGAGCGATGTTCTTTGGCACGTTTTGCTTGAGGTCTCCAGATCAAGAAATAAAAGATTGCAATAAATACAGCAATCATCAATAAGTTAGCCATTAGGCTAGGGCCTTGTGTAGCTGCTGGAGCTGCGTGAGCAGTAGAAATTAAAAAGCTCATTTCGATTTCCTAAAGTTAAAAAAGCCAAAAAAATAACAATAAATTCCAATTCGTTTTGCAATGTACCTTGTCTTGCGTTTAGGCGCAAATCTTGATGCATTTACTTATAAATTAATCTTCAGGGCAGGCTGGAACTTCTAATCCACGACGAGCATAAAAGTCCTGAACATATTCATCAAAAGTTCCATTATCCAATGCATCACGCATGCCCTGAGTGAGGCGTTGGTAGTAACGTAAATTATGAATTGTTCCAAGCATGGACGCTAACATCTCACCACACTTCTCTAAATGATATAAATAGGCACGACTGAAGTTTTTACAAGTGTAGCAATCACAATGTGGGTCTAAAGGACCTTGATCATGGCGATAACGACTATTACGAATTCTAACTAGACCATCAGTCACAAAATAATGACCATTACGCGCATTACGTGTAGGCATCACGCAGTCGAACATATCAACACCACGACGAACCGCTTCCACAATATCTTCTGGTTTACCTACGCCCATGAGGTAGCGCGGTTTATCTGCTGGCATTTTATTTGGTAAATAATCAAGTACCTTGATCATTTCTTCTTTCGGTTCACCTACTGATAAGCCACCAATGGCATACCCATCAAAACCTACTTCGAGTAAGCCAGTAAGAGACTCATCACGAAGGTCTTCGTACATACCACCTTGAATAATGCCAAATAATGCATTCTTATTCTTCAGCTCATCGTGGTGGTGGGTTTTACAACGTTTCGCCCAACGTAAAGAAAGTTGCAATGATTTTTGCGCTTCTTCATGTGTCGCAGGGTATGGTGTACATTCATCAAAAATCATGACGATATCTGAATTGAGTACATGTTGAATCTCCATTGAAATTTCAGGAGATAAAAACACTTTTGAACCATCAATCGGAGAGCGGAAAGTCACACCTTCTTCTTTAATTTTACGCATTGCGCCTAAACTAAAGACTTGGAAACCACCTGAGTCGGTTAAAATAGGCTTATCCCAACGGATAAATTCATGCAAACCACCATGCTCTTTAATCACTTCCAAGCCTGGACGTAGATACAGATGGAAAGTATTTCCTAAGATAATTTGTGCCTGAATTTCTTCAATATCACGAGGGAGCATGCCTTTAACCGTACCATAAGTACCCACTGGCATAAACACAGGGGTTTCAACCACACCGTGTTCTAAAGTAAGTCGACCACGACGGGCGCGCCCCGACTGGCCTAATTTTTCAAATTTCATGTAATAACCTGAGCAAGATCGAAGTGCTACTTTGATTGCAGCGCAATGAGGCGAAAAAACAGTTCGCTGATCGAAAGCGGCTATTTTCCCCGATTATGGTCTGTAGTTCTACTACTAAATGTAGCTGTGAATGAAATTGATAAAATTTTAATTTTTTCTAGGAGGGTATTAGAGAAATGCACAACCCCATCAATTTCTAGCATTAGATGTCTTATGGTATAGGTTTATTTTACTTTTCATAGATGAAAAGTAACAAAAAATCCTTTGTTGAGCTGATGGCACATCCTTGATGCCACAGCTCAACGGCGGCATTCATGCCGCCAAATGATAGCTAATAAAATACTGAATTAAAGGGGGATTCGTTAAATGTTTAAAAATTCGGTTTATAGTCAAAGTTTTCAGTGGCGAGATTATCTTTAAACGGGCGAATGGTTTTCTTCGATAAGGTCAGTGTATTGATCAGGTTATTTGGAAATACTTCAATTTGATTATTAAATAATTCCACATTACGGTTAAAGATGGTGATTGCAGCACCAACATTTTCGTTTTGTTCCTGAATATCATCCATCATTTTGCTATATAGCGTATCCGCTTTAAGCTCAGGATAATTTTCAACTACAACATTTAAACTACGGATCAGTTCCTTACTCATTTTCTCAATGTGTTGTAACTGAGAAATATCAGCATCATTCACATTTAGATTAAGAATTTGCTGACGTAGTTCAGTTACTTTCTCTAATGTTGATTTTTCAAATTGAGTATATTGCGCCAATGTCGCTTCTAATGCTTCGAGTGTTTTCACTTTTTGGCGTTCAAAGTTAGCTACATCAGACCATGCGCGTTTAGTCGCATTGAAATAACGGACAATATTGTTACGTGTCATAATCCCCCAAACGATGATTACAACAAAAATCCCCAAGAAAATCATTAAGCCTGTCATCTTGACTCCCCTTGTTTTTATTCGCCCACAGCATCCTCTTGATTGAAGAGTATGGTAAGAAATTTATTGAATTAAATTCAGCATGAGTTGTTGAAATTTTTGATATTGAGGCATATTCATGGTTCTTAAATGTCCACGTAATGCAGAAATATCATTAATTTCACTACGCTTACTGGCGGTTTGGAAAAGATTTTGTTCGCCTACGTAACACAAGATTTGCTCTTCATGATGATAAATTAAATCACCTGTAAAATGTTCAAAAAAATCATGTAATTTTAAGGTCATACTAGGACCGACTTCTTTTGCGAGTTGGTGTTGGTTGATGCCAAAAATATTTAGTTTTTGATTAATTAAGATATCACTGCTTTGCCAAGAACTGCTATAAGGTTGAAAAAATCGAGAGCGTTGGTTGCTCACTGCAATACCCAATGCGGGCATCTGAAAAATAAAAGCTCCCCATAAATCTTTATGGATTTCTTTGACGATTTTTTTATTACTATTCTGATCCTGAATAATAGGCATTTCACTGACATAGTGATATTGAAATAATAAGACTTGATGATTAGTTGTTCCATCATTCCATGTGGTCGATGCAAATTGAGTAATGTCGTTGGATTCAGTTCCACGATTAAACAAAGGGAAGTGTTGTTTTAACTTACTGATGACCAAAAGTGGTTGTGCTTGGATGGGTAAATATGCAGGTAATTGTTGAAACTGTAAGCCATAACGCAATATGGTAATTCGCTGTTCTAAAAAAGAAATCACTTGAGTCAGAGGGGTTTTCGGTTCGTAAAGTAAATAGGCTAAAAAACCTGTTAAAAATCCTCCGAGTAAACTCCAGATATATTGAATATGTGGATGCAGAAAATATCCAAATACCAATGTTCCAACACTAATAACTCCCAGTAAGTAGGGAAGCACATTAAAAAATTGTAGACTGTGATCGTCACGCCACGGATGTAAAGCATCTAGCAAGGCTTGAGCACTATGTGACTTTTGTCCTGCTTCCCACAGCCGAGCAATATTACGAAAAACCTGCGCATTTTTTTTACGTCTGATATGCAGCGCTTGTTGTACAGTGTCGATTGGCATGGAAATAATCGTTTCATTATAATAGGTTGGTCTTGTTTGAATTATGCGTTAATTTTCAGAAACTAAGAAGTCCTTGTAGGCTATTTAAATCGTTTTAAATAGCATTTAGCGTCTTGAGTAAACTGGTGAAGGCATCTTGTAAACGTTGAAGTTTTGGCATTTTTAACTGTTCAAGCTTTTCAGCAAGTTCAGTCACTGTGATTGCCTGAAATAAATAATTATTTTCGTCTAAAGGGGATTCATTGAGTAACCAGCACATCATGCCAGTGTGCGGTTCTACATAAAAATCGCTATGAAAAGCCAGCATCATGTTCTCAAGTGCCAGTAACCGCTCTGGTGTTAAGAATTTAACAAACTCGAACTCATTGACACCACTTTGTTGATACTTTTGATTAAAACGAAGGTCACTGGATTGCCATTCGATTCCAAGATGACACTGGCTTTTATGCGCGGCTGAAATACTAATGCCCTTAAATGGGAAGTTTTCCATCAATACACCCCATAGATTAGAATGGTGGCTTTCATAGATGGTTTGACCTTGCTCATCGGTTTTTTCAACAGAATAAGAGTAACGATATTTAAAGACTGAATAATCATAGGTTTTTTCTTTAATGACCAATTGCCCAGCAAGCAAGATTGTAACGATATTGTCTTTATCACCGTATTGAAATAAGGGGTAATCCTGTAATGCATGATTTAAAGGGGGATTCTCATGATCAAACCGAACCTGATAGGTCTGTTCCAGCACATAAAGCCTGAGTTCCTCTTTTAATTTTTCCAGTTCAATGGTCGGAATGCGATAACGCAGGCCAAAAGCAAACAGAACCACACAAACAATCAGGTAGTAGCCTGAGAACAAAAGGCCAGCCAATAAAAAAATCAGACTAAGTGTGGTTAGCGCCCAGTTCAGGTAATTCTTGATATACAGGTTTTGGTCGCTATCCCAGTGTTTTAAGGTCTCGATTAAAAGTTTTGGTGGGGGTTGTTTTTCAAGCAACTGACGAATGGCCTCAATATTTTTTAAGGCCGCCTGATTATGCATAAATTGATTTTGAAACGGCTTTTGAATTTTTTTAGATATAAATGGCATAATTTTTTTAAATCATCATATTAAAAAAATAGGCTAAACCTGAATTTAGCCTATTCATCTGTTTTAAGCGTCGAGCTTATCCACCAACATCGCATCGCCATAACTAAAGAAGCGATAACGTTGTTCAACTGCATGGGTATAAGCAGCCAAGATATTATCTCGATTAGACAGCGCTGAAACCAACATCAGTAAGGTCGATTCAGGTAAATGGAAGTTGGTAATCAAACGATCCACAATACAGAATTGATAACCTGGATAAATGAAAATTTGAGTATCACCTGTCCATGCTGCAATTTTACCTTGATTAGCTTGAGCTGCACTTTCTAAAGCACGCGTTGCGGTGGTACCAACGGCAATCACTTTATTACCACGCGCTTTGGTTTCCAAAATTAGGTCAATGGTTGTTTGTGGAACATCACACCATTCACTGTGCATAATGTGGTTACTAATATCCGTGGTACGAACAGGCATAAAGGTGCCTGCACCCACATGTAATGTTACGAATGTTTTCTTTACACCTTTAGCTGCTAGTTTTTCTAATAAATCTTGATCGAAATGCAAACTTGCTGTTGGTGCAGCGACACTGGCAATTTTTTCAGGATCGTGGAAAACCGTTTGATAACGTTCTGTATCAATTTCTTCAGCTTCTCGATTGAAATAAGGTGGAATCGGGAGCTGACCGTATTGATCGAGCACAGACAGAATAGGCTGCGAAAATTTCACCACAAATAAATTTTCATGACGACCCTGTACAGTTACGGGGATTGAGTCCTCACCTACATATAATTCTGCACCTGCTTTAGGTGAGTTGCTTGATTTGATATGGCAATGTGCAATATGACTATCCAACATGCGCTCAACTAAAACTTCGATAGCACCGCCTGTAGCCCGTTTACCTTTTAATCTTGCTTTCATGACTTTAGTGTCATTTAAAACAAGCAAGTCGCCATCTTCAAGTAAATCTAGAATATCTGTGAAAGCATGATCGTGATACTGACCTTGAGCATCGATATGCAGTAGTCGTGATGCACTGCGGCTTTCTAGAGGATAGCGAGCTATAAGTTCATCTGGGAGATCAAATGAAAAATCGGAGAGTTGCATACATCTAATAAAACATTGCAAAAAATTGGGCGTAGTATAGTCTTTTTTGCATTTTCTCGCTGAGTTAGATGTTTATAAGATCGAAAAATATCTGAGTGATTTAAAAGTGAGCAATAAGTGGTAGATGGGGTTTGACAATAAAATCAAACAGGTTATGATACGCAACACAAAGCATCGCACTCTTCCCGAGGTGGTGAAATTGGTAGACGCGGCGGACTCAAAATCCGCTGTCAGAGATGACGTGTCGGTTCGAGTCCGACCCTCGGGACCAAGATTCAAAGACCCCAAGCTGGTATTAAAGGCTTGGGGTTTTTTAATGGATATATTATTTGTAAATATAGGTGTGTTGGTTGAAATCCGTGCTGATTTACATTCAACACATTCCTAAAAATTAATTTTTTGGTGAATTATTCATTAAGTTCAAATTTGATGAAATTTCACGTTTTGTTGCGAATTGATTGAAACTAGAATTGCCTTTTATGTTAAAGTTTGTTAATAGTAGGTGATGGTTTTCACATTTTTTCTTAATAAAACCTACACAGTGATATAACGATAATATCCGAGAGGCGGGCATGGCTATTCAATTATTAGAATTACAGCAAGCCGAAAAGCTAAGTGCTTGTAAAATTTCTCTTTCTTTGGGGCTAACCGCAGAGCAAAACTTGCTTGAGCAATTTTTACAGTTCAACCGTAAGCTCATGCAAGCAAGTACGGCATTGCTTGCCTTTCATCAAGAGCCTTATGTTTGGCATCGTTGCCCTGAAAAGCTTCAAGCGATTGACTCTTCAAAAATTATTAAAAGTTTAAATACCTTATTTGTAAATGATGATTTGATTGATAGCCAACATACTCAGTACCAAACATTATTGGCTTTTCTCAACCCATTAAAACGAAAAGTTCAAACCGCAATTGCTTTTCATCTTAGACATCCTGATCAAACTTCACTGGGTTATATCATTTTATTTGATGAGACGGCTCAAGAGTTTAGTGAATTACAAAAGCAATTGCTAAAAGATCATTGCGTTAGTTTTATGCAACAACTTGAATTAAAGTTTAGTCATGACGAGCTTAAAGAGTTATACGAACAAGAAGCAGCACTGAATTTCAGTAAAACCAAGTTTTTTTCGATTATTTCTCATGATTTACGTGCGCCATTCCATGGTCTATTAGGTTTTTCAGAAATCTTAGCGAAAGAACGTGACACTTTAGATGAGTCTAGCATTCAAAATATTGCAGATTATCTTTATGAAACATCACAGTCGACTTATAACTTATTAGAAAGCTTACTGAATTGGGCAATGGCAGAAGGTGGTCGTTTCGTTTATCACCCAATTAATTTTAAATTAAAACAAATTACCAATATTGTGACTGATATTTTAAAGTCATTGGCGATTAAGAAGAACATCCAACTGATTAATGAAGTAGACGAAAATTTAAAGATCTATGCCGATATGCATATGATTACCTCTTTGATCCAAAACCTTGTTTCTAATGCTTTAAAGTTTACCGATATTGATGGGTCTGGAAAGGTTTACATCGGAGCGAAAAGTGAGGGCGATTTTGTCGCAATAACGATTAAAGATTCAGGTCTAGGGATGACTGAAGAGCAGATACAAAATTTATTTCAACCTCGGATTACTGCGAGTTTTAAAGGCACTGCTGGAGAAAAAGGTGCAGGCTTAGGTCTGACTTTATGTAAACGTTTTGTTGATTTGAATCAAGGGCAAATCAGTGTTAGTTCTCAAGAAGGAGATGGCACTACATTTAAAGTATTGCTACCAGCTGAGCGAGAACATGTCGATTTATGTACCGAACAGAATAAAAGTAAAGCGAAATTAGTCTAAAGAGATTTTAAACATAAGCTTGTAACTGATATAACTATTTGAGATGACATACTATCAGTTGAGCCTTTTTATATGAATGTGGAACAGCTACAAAAAACCTTAGTTGCAAGCCAATATGCTGAACAAGTTTTAAATTTATACAAAACTGAATTAGAACAACAATATCTTGTAGATCAATTTACTGCCTCACTCTCAACTGATGCGATTTATCAACAGGTTCAGCAAGCTGTTGAAAATATCACTGACGAACAATCATGGATGAAAGCTTTACGTATCTTACGTGCTCAGTTAATGTTTCGTTGGATTTGGCAAGACGCCAATCAACTCACGAATGTAGTGACGCTGACACGTGAATTGTCTGATTTCGCCGATGCCAGTATTTGTGCGGCTAAAGCCTTTGCATTACCCCCTTTATTAGCCAAACATGGTGAACCCATTGGTTATTCAGGTCAAATTCAAGATTTAATTGTGATTGGTATGGGTAAGCTCGGTGCTCAAGAGTTGAATCTTTCCAGTGATATTGACTTAATTTTTGCTTTTGATGAACAGGGCGAAACCAATGGTCGTAAATCTATTGATGTACAGCAGTTTTGTATTCTGTGGGGGCAAAAACTGATTTACTTGTTGGATCATATCACTGCTGATGGTTTTGTATTTCGCGTTGATATGCGCTTACGTCCGTGGGGTGACGGCTCTGCATTGGCGATTAGTCATAGTGGACTTGAAAAATATCTAAGTCAGCATGGGCGTGAATGGGAACGTTATGCATGGATTAAGGCGCGTGTGATTACAGGTGGACAAACAGGTGCAGACTTGCTCGACATGTCTCGTCCGTTTGTGTTCCGCCGATATGTTGATTATTCTGCTTTTGCTGCCATGCGCGAAATGAAAGCGATGATCGAACGTGAGGTCATGCGCCGTAATATCGAAGATGATATTAAATTAGGTGCGGGTGGTATTCGCGAAATCGAATTCATTGTGCAGGTCTTCCAGTTGATCTATGGCGGATCAAAGCGAGAATTGCAAGATCGCCAATGTTTAATCAATTTACATCATTTGGGCGAAGCCGAATTATTAGATCAACAAGCGGTGATTGATCTTGAAGATGCCTATTTATTTTTAAGACGAGTCGAACACGCGATTCAGGCACTGAATGATCAGCAAACTCAATCCTTACCAACAGAGCCTGAACTGAGACAGCGTATGTTGGATACGCTTGGTTTTACCGATTGGCCTGCATTCTTGGAAGTGTTGAACCAAAAGCGAGATAAGGTCAAAGTTCAGTTTAAACAACTCATTCAGGAAACAGAGTTTTCTGAACCTGTGGATGATTTTGTTCTACTTGAGCAAAAACTCAATGCAGTTTTGGATGATCACGCCAAAAATTTAATTCAAAACTTTTGGCATGGGCAGGCGTTACGTAAAATTCCTGCCAGTGCTTTAGAACGGTTAAAGAAATTCTGGCCGCATTTGATCGAAGCTATTTTACAGTCCGATCAACCACAAGTTGCGCTATTAAGGCTGATGCCATTAATCGAGTCGGTACTACGCCGTACAGTGTATCTTGTGATGCTGATGGAAAGCCGTGGTGCTTTACAGCGGTTGGTCAAGATGGCGACGGTGAGCCCATGGATTTGTGAAGAATTAGCACAATATCCAGTGCTATTAGATGAATTTCTATCGATGGATTTTGGTTTACCGCAACGTAAAGACCTTGAAGATTCACTGCGTCAGCAATTACTGCGGATTGAGATTGATCAAGTGGAAGATCAGATGCGGGTGTTGCGTTTATTTAAAAAGAGCAATGTACTCACCGTTGCAGCCAGTGACGTATTGGCAGAAAGTCCTTTAATGAAGGTCTCTGATGCTCTAACCGATATCGCAGAAGTCAGCGTACAGGCGACTTTGGGGTTAGCATATGAAGCTGTTGTGCAGCGGCATGGTTATCCGTTAGGAATAGATGGAAATCGTTGCAGTTTGGATGCCAAAGGTTTTGCGGTGATTGGATACGGAAAGCTCGGTGGAATCGAGCTAGGTTATGGCTCAGATCTTGATTTGGTATTTATTCACGCTTTTCAAGAACATAATGAAACTAACGGACGTAAAGCGATTAGCGGGGCAGAGTTTGCCATTCGCGTCGCGCAGAAGTTTATGTCACTCATGACCACGCAGACTTTAGATGGACGTGTTTATGAAATTGATACACGTCTTCGACCTTCAGGTGAAGCAGGAATGTTGGTCACCAGTTTAAAAGCCTATGAACAATATCAACAAAAGAGTGCATGGTTATGGGAACATCAAGCGCTTGTCCGTGCCCGATCAATTGCGGGTGATGAAAATTTATGTCAGTTGTTTGAGCAGATTCGTTGTCAAATACTGACACAAGTCCGTGATGAAAACCATGTACGCGAAGAGGTGCTGAAAATGCGCCAAAAGATGAAAGATCATTTAGGTTCATCTTCTGAGCAAAAAAAACATGGGATTTTTCATTTAAAACAGGACTCAGGTGGTATCGTTGATATCGAATTTATGGCACAGTATGCTGTGCTTGCATGGAGTGGGACGAATACAGATCTCGCCCATTTTTCCGACAATGTAAGAATTCTAGAAGATGCTGCTAAAGCAGGCTGCTTATCCAGTGAAGATGCCACAGCATTAATACACGCTTATCTCCGTGAACGAGCTGAGAGCCACCGTTTAGCGCTTGCAAATCAATCTATGCAAGTTAATGCTGCGGATTGGCACGATACCCGCGAGATCGTTTGCAAGTTATGGCAAAGATTAATTGATCCGACTGCGCAAGCGTTGGAAAGTGAATAAATGTGTAAAAAGAAAATGGAGTATATGCGATGAGTTTGGCTGATCGTGATGGTTTTATTTGGCAAGATGGAAAGTTAGTTGATTGGCGTGATGCAAAAATTCACGTCTTGACTCACACACTACACTACAGCATGGGTGTCTTTGAAGGCGTCAGAGCTTACGAAACACCGAATGGTACAGCAATCTTCCGTTTGCAAGATCATACTAAGCGCTTATTAAATTCAGCAAAAATTTATCAAATGAATGTTCCATTTGATCAAGCGACATTAGAACAAGCTCAAATCGATGTGGTTCGTGAAAATAAATTAGCGTCTTGCTATTTACGTCCATTAATTTGGATTGGTTCTGAAAAACTCGGTATTGCGGCAACAGACAATACCATTCATGCCGCAGTTGCAGCATGGGGCTGGGGTGCGTACCTCGGCGAAGAAGCAATGGCACGTGGTATTCGTGTAAAAACCTCTTCATTTACCCATCACCATCCAAATGTGACTATGTGTAAAGCAAAAGCATGTGGTAACTACACCGTGTCGATCTTGGCACATCAAGAAGTTGCACGTTCAGGTTATGACGAAGCAATGCTACTTGATCCACAAGGTTTTGTTTGCCAAGGTGCGGGCGAGAACGTATTCCTAATCAAAGATGGTGTATTGCATACACCTGATTTGGCTGGTGGCGCATTAGAAGGAATTACTCGTCAAACAGTGATTACCATTGCTAAAGACTTGGGTTATGAAGTGGTTGAACGCCGTATCACCCGTGATGAATTCTACATTGCAGATGAAGCATTCTTTACCGGTACTGCTGCGGAAGTAACACCAATTCGTGAATATGATGACCGTGAAATCGGTTGTGGTTCACGTGGCCCGATTACCACTGTGATTCAAAAGACTTTCTTTGATGCAGTACAAGGTCGTAATGACAAATATGCAGATTGGTTAACTTACGTAAAATAAGTTCAAATCGTCTTAAAAGCGGAGCATATGCTTCGCTTTTTTTATTGCGCTGCTGTCAACAGATTGCAATTAAATCATCATCAATCTTTCATTTAACTCGACTACGGTGGTTTCTAATAGCAATTAGAAAATAGAGTAACAATGAAAATTACTGTGGTTGGCGCAGGTTATGTTGGTTTATCCAATGCTTTATTATTTTCAAAGCAACACGATGTTATTGTCCTAGATATTGATAAAACACGAGTAAAAAACATTAATCAAAAAGTATCGCCGATTAGTGATACTTGTATCCAAAACTATTTGTCAGAATCTCATATTGAAGCGACTTGCGATAAAGAACTTGCTTATCAACATGCAAAGCTGATTATTATTGCAACGCCCACAAACTATAATCCTGAAACGAATTACTTTGATACATCGAGCATCGAAGCTGTTATTGAAGATATTGTAAGAGCCAATCCTAAAGCACTTATGCTTATCAAATCGACTGTTCCTGTAGGATATACAGCGGGAATTTCTAAGCGCTTAAAGCTAAAAAATTTAATTTTTTCACCTGAGTTTTTACGCGAAGGGCAAGCCTTACAAGATAACCTTTATCCTTCTAGAATTATCGTAGGTGAAAAGTCAAAACGGGCTGAAAAGATTGCCAAACTATATTTAAAAGCAACGGTGGAAAAAAATGCAGTGTTACTGTGCGTCGACTCAACTGAAGCAGAAGCAATTAAACTATTTTCAAATACCTACTTAGCTATGCGTGTTGCCTTTTTTAATGAGTTAGATACTTATTGTCTTAAAAATAAATTAAGTGCTTTGGATATCGTTACAGGCGTTGCTTTGGATCAGCGTATTGGCGATCACTACAATAATCCTTCGTTTGGTTATGGCGGTTATTGTTTACCGAAAGATACCAAGCAATTATTAGCCAATTATCATGACACACCGCAAGAGTTGATATCGGCAATTATACGTTCTAATCAAACTCGCAAACATGCCATTATTGAAGATATTCTGAGTCGTAAAGTCTCGGTGGTGGGCGTATATCGCCTCACAATGAAGGCAGATTCTGATAATTTTAGAGAGTCAGCCGTGCATGATGTTTTACAAGGACTGGCTGAACAGGGTATTCAAATTATTATTTATGAACCAACTTTAGACGTAAAAGAGTACTTGGGTCACCCAGTTGAGTCTAGTTTGCAAAAATTTAAATCTAAATCAGATTTAATTATCGTTAATCGAATGGTGCCCATGTTTAGTGATGTGATGGAAAAAATTTATACACGAGATTTATTTGGTGTGAATTGAACTTAATAGCATCGAATAAAAACAATAAGGGCGAGTGGTTTGACCAATTAATAGTAAAAAAAAATATGATCTATATGCTAAGATGACGATACATTCAGTGCATAGTTTTGATTGGTAGTTTGTTTTAAACTTTCAATCTAAACAATCCTATCTAAAGCATTTAAGGTCATCAGATGGTAGATACTCAACTAGATTCGGCAGCTCATGAAGACAATGTGATCTTGTGCATGAAGTGGGGAACTAAATATGGTGCTGAGTACGTAAACCGTTTGTATAACATGGTCAAACGTCATTTAACCTTGCCTTTTAAAATGGTTTGTTTAACAGATCGGACTGAAGGTATTGATCCTAATATTCAATGTTTTCCAATTCCTTCACTTGATTTACCAGCAGGTAGTCCTGAACGTGGATGGAATAAACTCTCTACCTTTGAACCTGACCTATATGGCTTAAAAGGCAATGCTTTGTTTCTCGATTTGGATGTGGTCATTATTGATAATATTGACTGTTTTTTCCAAGCAGAAGGCGAATTTTTAGTGATTCATGACTGGAAACGCCCTTGGCGTATCACAGGGAATAGTTCGGTTTATCGTTTTAAGCTGGGTGCTTTTCCAGATATCTTGCCTTATTTCCGTGAAAATTTTGATGAGATTCGTAAAAAATTCCGTAATGAACAAGAGTACTTATCTTGGTTTGTTCACAAAGAAGGTAAGTTAAGTTATTGGAATAAAGATTGGTGTAAAAGTTATAAATACCACTGCCTAAGAAAAGTGCCATTTGCTTATTTTCAGCCACCAGTAAAGCCTAAAGGTGCAAAAATTATTATTTTCCACGGTGAAATTAACCCACCTGACGCAGTTTCAGGGGGGGGCGGTAAGTGGTATCGTTATGTATTGCCATCGGACTGGATTAGAGAGTCTTGGCAGTAATAAAGACGACATCATTACAAGAGTTTGATTTATGAAAGATACTCATCCTATTGATATCGTAATTGCTTGGGTAGATGGAAATGACTCTAAGTTAAATAATAAACGCCGTCAGTTCATGAATCAATCTGAATCTTCTAATGCCTTGCAAGACACTCGTTTTGCGAGTAATGATGAAATCTATTTTTGTATTGCCTCGATACTCAAGTTTGTCCCGTATTGTGGGAAAATTTATGTAGTCACTGATCAACAAACACCACAATGGTTGGATCAGTTTGAGCAGCAGAATCTCTGTGAGAAAGGCAAAATTAGAATAGTCGATCACACAGAGTTGTTCAGAGGGCACGAATTTGCATTGCCGACATTTAATTCTCTAAGTATTGAAACGATGCTTTGGAATATCCAAGGTATTTCAGATTATTTTATTTATTTAAATGATGATTTTTTCTTTAACCAACCTTCTGATCAACATGATTTTTTAGTTGATAATCACATGGTAATGTATGGGCATTGGGAAATTAATCTAGTAAAAAAAATCAAATATATTGTTAGAAAGTTTGTGCAAAATAAATTTGGAAAAGTGCCACAACCCTCATATACAATGGCGCAAATGTTAAGTGCAGATTGTCTAGGACTGTCTAAATATTTTGAGATTCACCATCGCCCGCATATCTTGAGTCGGGTACTTTTATACAATTATTTTGAAAATAATATGCAACAACTGCAGAAGCAAATTAGCTTTAAATTTAGGAATATCGATCAGATTTTGCCTGTAGGTTTATCTAATCACCTAGCAATTAAAAAAGACCAAGCAATTCTCAAAGATGATGTAGAAATCGCTTATTTAAAAGATCATCGAGATTTAGAGTTTTTTATTCAGGCTTTATCTAATCCAGATGTGAAATTTGGTTGTATTCAAAGTTTAGATCAATTACAGCAGAGTGATGAACAGTCCATTCGTCTTGCGCTTGTTGATAAATTTAGAGATGTTTTGCCTAGTCAAATCCAACCGATTAATGCAGGGTAAGCGAAGGAAAATTAAATGAAAGTTGTGACTTATCTTATAAATCTTGACGGTAGTGATCAACGTTTAGCGAGTGCAACAGTGCAATTGCAGCAAGCGAATTGGGAGTTTACTCGTTTTTCTGCTTATGATGGTCGAGGTAAAGCATTATCCGAGTTCGAAAATTATGATGATTCAGTGGCTCAGAAAATATTAGGCCGTAGTCTGATTAATTCAGAATTAGGTTGTTATCTGAGCCACTATGGTTGCGCTGAAAAATTTCTTGAAACAGATGCTGACTATTTGGTGGTGTTAGAGGATGATATTCAGGTTCTACCCAACTTTAAGCATAATCTTGATTCACTTCTCAATTATCTAGATCAGCATAAAGAACTGGATTGGTATGTGGTGAATATAGCGGCTAAAAAGAAAAAACTCGCCAAAGACATTGTTCAAATAGATCAATATCAATTGTGGCATGCTTATTATTTCCCGATTCGTGGGGTAGGACTAGTTTGGTCGCGCAAAGGTGCAGAAGAGTTTGTAAAACTTGGCAAACAAATACATGTTCCTGTCGATATTTTCTTCCAAGGCTGGCTGAGTAGAAATGGCAAAGGCTTAGGCGTTTGGCAACCTTTCGTAAAACCAGCAGGGTTGGACAGTGATATCTTAGGTACTGTTGCTACGCAGGGGATTCAGCGTAAGGAGTTGGAAAATCGCGATTCATCTCATGGTCTCAAGAAACAGAAACGCATGTGGCGTGACCGTTTTTATGCTTTTAGGCATCTGTTCTTCTAATGAAAATGATTGGTGTAAATCATTGCTATGAAATGAAAAGCATAAATGATTGGGTTTTGCTGAGTTCCCTCTATGAAAATATTTAAAAAAATATTCTATCTCTTAAAATTTTATATAATGTACTCTAGCAAAAAAAGAGACTTAAATGATTCTATAGATAATTATGCCGATATTATTGTTTTGAATCCAAGTGTTGAAAATGCTGTTATTCCTAAAAAAATTTGGATGTATTGGGAAGGCAATCTTCCTGAATTTGTTGAAAAGTGTGTAGAACAAATTAAAAAAAAGAATCCAGATTATGATGTCAATTTTTTGGTTCCAGATAATGTTAAATCGTTTTGTGACATAGATTTTTCTTGTCTTCAACGTATGACTCCACAGCAGAAAGCTGACCTGATTCGCTTTGAACTTATCTATCAGCATGGTGGAATATGGTTAGATTCTAGCATCATTATTTATGAAAGTTTAGACTGGATTCAAGACTTAATTACCAAGAATAAAACGAATAGCTTTGCTTATTACCGTGCGAAAAATACAACAATAGAAGCATATCCTGTTTTGGAAAATTGGTTGTTGGCAAGTACTGAAAAGAACATATTTTTTAAATTTTGGTTCGATGAGCTGATTAAAGCAATTAAAGTAAGCCCAAAAATGTATCTACAGGAGATCAAAGAAACCGAAGTTAATTACCAAGATTTATTTCAAGAAATTGGTCGTTTAGAATATCTCGTCGCTTATGTGGCTTGTCAGAAAGTGATGCGCTATCATTTACCTAGTATGACTTTGATTAATTGTGATAAAAATGCTTTTTTTTATCAGCTAAAAAGCAATTGGATGAAGGAGGGGGTATTAATTGATATGGCTATCAATTACCCACCTGAAAATAGACCTAAATTGATCAAACTTGCAGGAAAAGAACGTAAAATATTGAGTCGCTATTTTGCGAAAAATATGTATTTTCGGGACTCATTGTTAGATATTTAATTTTTGTTCTTTCGAATCAAAAATTGCTTTTATAAATAGTTTTTTCAAAAGATTTTATTGCACTTTGCTGAGATAAATTAAAGACTTGAATTTTTTTCTCTTTCAAAAATACTGCGGCTGTGTCAAAAGCTTTGAATATTGCATCAAGATGGTGATTCAGTGTTGTGGGTTGTTGGCAGTTTGAATTTTCGTAAAATCGTGGTTGAGAAAGATTATTCATATCCAAACCAGCGAGATAGATTTGTTTGTAGTTAAGTGCATGTGCGACCTGTAATGAAACATAAGCGACGGTATAATAGTCAAAGGTTCCTTTGAAGATATCCTGTGAAAAACCAAGATGGTTATAAATAAAAAAGTCGTTTTCATTCCTATCAAATTTTTTAGCAGGTCCTAAGAACGTTTCAACAATATCATCTGTAATCGTTTCAATCACTTTGATTTGGCAAATGATCTCTTCAAATTTGATTAATCTTAATATTATCTCAAGGCAACGTGGTGTTGTGAAGAGGCTACAGTTAGTGGCTAAAACTTTTTTAACTAGATCAAAGCGACTATCAATAAAATTGTGATCAATAATCACATAGCTTGAAAATTTTACCGAATTGAGAGTGATTGCTCCATTCATTCCGATGTAGTCAATGTCAGGTCGATGTAATATTTCAGGATCTAGCTGCTGTATAGATGGCCCAGTCGCAATAAGCATACATTTTTGATTAACAATATGATTTGGTGCTAAATTATCCGAAACTAATTTCTTTCTATAGTAAATTTTTTGGATGCGATTTTGCTCATCTCTTTTGACCTCATAAAGAGGCCAATAGCGACGATTATGTTTTAAAGATTTCGGAAAGAAAAATTTATAAATCAATTTATAAATACTTCTCGAAACTCGATCTGAAAAGAAGTGCATCATTTACAACTCATTTATTATAAATACAATAATAAGACTAGGCTCCTTGATAAAAGTTGCCCAGTTTCTTTCGTATTAGTCATCTAAAGAAAAACTTTTCTTTTTTAACTTTGATTTAAGACTTTGAAGAGAACGAGTAAACCAATTCTTATCTTCAGGACGGGTAACTTTATTGCCGCGATAATTAATTTGAGTTGCTTTAGAAAAATCACCAAAAGCTTCTATTCTATAATTTTCTGGACTATACCCTGCAGCTAAAGCTTCTTGATAATATTGATCAAATAAAGCGGTTAAATCATCTCTTGGATGAGCCATAATTTCACCATCAAACCAATGCTTCTGACCAAATTTTTCTAAACGAGCTAAAGAATATTTATGGCTAAATTGTGTACCCATATCGGAGTAATGAAGAATCTTAATTTTATCGATTGGCATATCTTCACCATCGATATTGTTGTATGAGTCTTGATATGGTTGGACTAATTTAGGTTTATCTTTTAACAATCGCATAAGTTTTTTATGGCTTTCAGGATCTGCTTGAATATCTTTTAATGAGGGGAGGTATTCTTTTGCTTTTTCGCAATCCCAAACGCAAGTACATAGTCGAGCAGAGTTCTTCCCGCCTTTTGCAATTACTATCGCATCATTTTTTTTCGGATGTGTCCATAACTCTGCAATATCACATAAAACAATAACATCGGCATCCATATAAATGGCACGACCTTGGAAGTTACATGATTCAGGTATAGCCCATCTAAAACCAGAAAATGGTGTAGCCCAATGTTCAGTGCGCCAGCCTTCTTCTTTTTCGGGGTTTGTATACCATGGATTATCTGGATCATGGCTTAATTGCATCCATATGATTTCTATTGGATGTTGTGTATGTTTATGTACACTATAATCTAACACCATCATTTGTTCTAGGTCACAGTTATTAGGATCACAGCCAACAAAAATTTTGATTATTTCATTATTCATAATAAAAAACACTTTGAAAAATAAGATGGTTAATTAAATTAATCCATTGATTTTAAAGAAGTATCAATGGTATGGTGGCAATCCCAACAATGTTCGCTTCGACGATTCCTGCTTAATATTGGGATATTGTAAAAAACAGTTCAATATTAATTTTATCATGTATGAATGTAATATATCATTTGTTATAACCAAACTTGAACTTGGTTGATGTACTTAATTTTCAAAAACAAGTATCCTAGGCAATCTCGGCATATTGTATAGTTTTTACTTATTACCCTAGTCTATGAAAAAATTTGTTATCAGTCTATCAAGCGCTTTGGAGCGCCGTCAGCATATTTCATCACAATTTGAAGCTCAGGGGATAGGATTTAATTTCTTCGATGCGATTACGCCAGATATTGCATTAAGAGATGCTCAAGCGATTAATTTGAGTATTCATCAAAGTCATATTGGTAAAGGCGAGTTAGCATGTTTTATGAGCCATGTTCATTTATGGCAGAAAATGGTAGATGAAAATATCCCTTATATGGCAATTTTTGAAGATGATATTCACTTAGGAGAACGCGCCGATTTGTTTTTAAATAAATCGGATTGGATTGAATCAGACTGGGATTTAGTAAAGCTTGAGGCTTTTACTCCTAAAGTAATATTAGGTGAAAAGTGTAAGGAGTTTATTCAGGAAGACCGAGCAATTTATAAGTTGTTAGGTAAAAATTTAGGCACCGCAGGTTATATCTTGTCTTTAAAAGGTGCTCAACTATTATTAAACGAAATCAAAACGATTGATTATATTATTCCTTTAGATAATTTTATATTTGATCGCGTAGTCAGAGATAATACATTTTCAATGTTTCAGATGCAGCCTGCCTTGTGTATTCAAGACACTATATTACATTATCGTACGAGTACAGTTCAACTCAGAAGCCAGCTTACACCAGAAAGAAAGAAAAGAATGCATTCTAATAAGGTTATTGGTATACAAAAACTTTGGGTTGAGTTGGCTCGAATTATCACACAATTAAAAATTATCTTCTTTGCGCGTCGAGTGAAATTTAAATAATAGAATCGATAAAAGCTTTATGATGTAAAATTCTCATAAAGCTTTTTTATGTCTTCAAGATTTAAATAATAGGAACAATGAATGTCATTAGAATCATCTGATGATGTTAAAACAAACCGCATATCACAATCATTAATCTTTGCTAATGTTGAAAATATAGAAAATTCTGAGAGATGCTTTGGAAGCCAGCTTATCGCTTTGCAATGTGAATTACAAAATATAATATTAGACCAAGCCGCACCGCTTGGGCCTGCAATAAACTCTGCATTATTAAAAATACTGACTTGTTCATAAAAATCATAATCTTCTAAGTAAAGAGGTGTGAAATCTTTACTGATAAAATATTCTAATATTTCATTTTGGTTGTAGCTTCTAGCAGTATTTTCTTTCCTTGCGAGAAAGATTCTTTTCGGAAAATCTTTTGAGAGACATGTATTAGATTTTAAAATAATTTCTCGTATTTCACTAATCAGTGATTTGGATAGTATAGAAAAGTCGGGGGAAGATAAAATTTCTTTAGAATTAAAAACAATATTGTTTTCATTGTTAATATAAAATAACTCACTTACGTGTAAATCAATATTATGATCTGAATATATAATTTCTAGATTTAGATCTTTCTCTTTAAAGTAAAGTGATAAAATTTTTTGAAAAGAGGAGATTTTTTTTACTCTCTTATCAAGTATGAGATGTTTGATGTTATATTTATTTAATAAGTCAGAATCTAATAAAAGGATTTTTGGGGATAATTCTAACAACCAATGATAATAATTAAAAACACCATTTCCACCTAAAAAAATCGCATGTGAAATACTTTCTTTTTTCTTATTATAACGAAGGATCATATTTTCATGATTATGCCATTTAATAATTCCAGTTGAATAATTGCAATATGCAATATTGGCTCCTTTTACTCGCTCGAAAATTGCATTTGAAGTGGTGATGAGGTTGCTTGAGTTGGTGTTTATAGTGACATTGCTGAACTTATATAAATTGACCTCTGGTATTTGAGCAATAAAATCATTTTTTTGATTAGATTTAAGCGTTATTGGTTGAAAATTTAAATCATTTCTACTATGTTTGAATGTCAGGATTTTTTCATCATTTAACTCATCTAGCCATATAATTTTTCTTGTTTCGATCCTTTTCATTCTCTTTAGTAATATTTTTAAATATTGAGAAATGTGAGTATTCTTTTTTATTAAATACTTTATAAGAACGCGACCAAGCATACTAGAAACTCTATGAAAATTATTTAGACGTTAAATAAATTAGATAGTACTTTAATCTAAGGACTAGCGCTTTAAAAGGATTTTTCTTCTGGTATGGGCGTACTTTGTATTTTTTTTGGATACGATACACCGCTTTAGCATAATCAGGTTCATTCTTATATTGATTAACAACTTTGATTACTTCGCTATGCATTAATTCCAAATTTTTACTAATATTATTTTCATGTGACCTATAACCAATAAGCGCATGGGGGATATAAATGATTTTTTTACCTAATTTACTGATTTTTAACCATAAATCCCAATCTTCAACTTTGGTGTTTGGGTTAAATCCACCAACTTCACGAAGTATGTCTGTTTTAATCATTTGAGATGACGCAGGTAGATCAAATCTGTGCATAAAAATTCGATGGAATTTATATTCACCGTAATCGTTGACATTCACTTTAATTGTTTGATTATGTGAATCTATAGAATGATTTCCACCACAAATACAGACAATTTCTTGATCTAATTGAAATGCTTCAAGTTGTAAACTTGTTTTTTCTGGAAACATAATATCGTCTGAAGCTAAAGTACAAAAAAATTGTCCTTTAGCCCATTCAATTGCTTCATTAAGCGTATTACATAACCCTCGATTTGCCCGATGTCTAAATTCGAAACGTACGAATCGCTCTTCACATTGTGAAAGTAGTTCTTTAATTTTTTCAATCGAGTTATCTGTTGAGCCATCATCAATGATAATAAGCTCAATGTTTTCATAGCTTTGATTCAAAGAACTTTTGATCGCATCTTGGATATATTGCCCATGATTATAACTAGGAATTGCTATGGTGACTAAAGGGGTAGATACTGAGTTATTCATACAGGATTAAACTGATTACAGAGCTGAATAATTTTTTGAACATCGTCTAATTGAAGTGTAGGTCCTATTGGTAGACTCATGACTTCTGCATGGATTTGCTCTGAAATAGGATAACTTTGATGATTCCATTCTTGATAAGCTTGTTGCTTATGTGGAGGGATAGGATAGTGGATAAGCGTTTGAACGCCATGATCCGATAAATATTTCTGTAAAAGATCTCTATATTCAGTTCGAATTACGAATAAATGCCATACATGCTGTTGATATTCTTCAGCATTTACATTGTTCAATGGTAGTTTAATGAATGGATTATTGATGTTGTCTAGGTATAAGCGTGCGATTTTTCGGCGATGTTGTATTTCTTGATCTAAATAACTTAATTTAATATCAAGCATTGCTGCTTGAATTTCATCTAGACGGCTGTTTACACCTGGAACCAAATTTTTATATTTTTCATGTGAGCCATAGTTGCGAAGCGCACGTAGCATGTGAGCCAGCTCTTCATTATTGGTTGTGATTGCTCCTGCATCACCCAGCGCACCTAAGTTTTTACCAGGATAAAAGCTGAAGCCAGAAGCATCGCCCCAGTTGCCTGCTTTGATCCGATTAATTTCTGCACCGTGGCTTTGTGCTGAGTCTTCAAGAACCAGTAGGTTATTCTTTTTTGCAATTTCCATAATTTCAGGCATTGCAGCAAGTTGACCATAAAGATGGACAGGTAAAATGACTTTAGTTTTTGGTGTAAGTACAGCTTCAATTTTCTTTGGATCAAGGTTAAAAGTCTGTGGATCAGGTTCAACCAACACGGGGGTAAGTTGGTTTGCACTAATCGCCAGAATACTTGCGATATAGGTATTTGAAGGAACGAGGACCTCATCACCCTCATTGAGTTTACCTAGTTCTTTCCAAGCTCTTAATGTAAGAATAAGGGCATCTAAACCATTGGCTACGCCAATCGCATATTTGGTTCCGCAAAATTTTGCAAAATTCAGTTCGAATTGTTCGAGTTCTTTTCCACCAATATACCATCCAGAGTCAATCACTCGTGTACAGGCTTCAATGAGTTGTTCGCGGTATTGTTGATTAATATTTTTAAGATCAAGAAAAGGAATCATTGCCCAATATACCCTTTAATTTTTGCTGGATTGCCGACCATAATTGCATTTTCTGGTACATCTTTTGTTATGACAGCACCTGCACCAATCATTGCATTCTTTCCTATTCGAATACCCGGCAAGATAGTTGCATTCGCTCCAATACTAGCGCCTTGTTCTACAACCGTATTTGCGAAGCTTTCAGGATATTGCTTAGATCGTGGTTTTTTGTCATTGGTAAAAGTAACGCATGGGCCAATAAACACATTATCTTCTAAGTTAATACCATCCCAAATGTAAACGCCTGACTTTATGGTGACATTGTTACCAATATGAACATCATTCTCGATTAGGGTATGGGCACAAATATTACATCCAGAACCAATTACCGCATTTTTCAGAATAACACTATATTGCCAAACCCGGGTATTCTGACCTATATGGGGGCTCTGTACATCAGACAATGGATGAATAAATGGACGATTTACAATGCTAATAAATTCATCATAACTACGAATATAATCGCTTTCATCATAATGCTCGCTAGCTATAACTAATAAGACACAATCTTCTGAAAAATCATGCATCTCTCGCCAAGTCATACTTTCGATGATCAGGCCTTGTGTCGGTGAATTGAGTATAACTTCTTCTTTATTATGTCCATCATCTAAAATGAAGCGACACTCACCGTGAAGGCAGATAGCAAGCTGCTTTAGGTCCTTATGTGCATGAAAACCTCTAGGTTTATCTTTTGAGGCAGCAAAAATATAATAGATACGTTTAATATCAAAGGGGATATGCTGGTTCGCTTCGATCGCAACGAGTCCACCGCGTTGATCTCCTAGATCTGGTAAATCAATGAGTTTCTTTAAGCTCATATTTCATTCACCAAAGAAATTAGATATTGACCATAATCATTTTTATTCATACTTTGGCCGATTTCTAAAACTTGCTCTTTGCTTAGCCAGCCGTTGTTAAACGCAATTTCTTCTAGGCATGCTACTTTGTAGCCTTGACGTTTTTCAATCGTTTCTACAAATTGTGCTGCTTCAAGTAAGCTTTCATGTGTGCCTGTGTCGAGCCAAGCAAAACCCCGACCAAGTAACTCAACATTTAAGTCGCCGCGCTCTAAGTACATTTGATTCACAGTTGTGATTTCTAATTCACCACGTTCAGATGGTTTAACTTTTTTTGCGATTTCAACAACATCATTGTCATAGAAATATAGACCAGTTACAGCAAAATGTGATTTTGGCTGTTTAGGTTTTTCTTCCAGAGAAACTGCACGTTTTTGTTCATCAAACTCAACCACACCAAAACGTTCAGGATCTTTAACCTGATATCCAAAGACCGTCGCGCCTTTTTGACGAGCGACGGCTTGACGTAACATTGGTGTAAAGCCCTGACCATAAAAAATATTGTCGCCAAGAACAAGGCATACATTACTTTTGCCAATAAACTGTTCACCAATAATGAATGCTTGGGCTAAACCATCTGGACTCGGTTGGATTGCGTAACTCAATTCAATACCCAATTGAGAACCATCACCAAGTAAACGTTTAAATCCATCGATATCGTCAGGCGTACTAATAATGAGGACTTCACGGATACCTGCCAGCATTAAAACTGAAAGGGGATAGTACACCATTGGTTTATCATAAATAGGGAGTAATTGTTTAGAAACACCTTTGGTGATTGGGTAGAGGCGTGTACCTGAACCACCTGCAAGAATAATACCCTTTGTAGACATTATACATTTACCCCTAATCTTTCACGTTGATAGCTACCATCTTGAACATGGCGGCACCATTCTAAATTATTTAAATACCATTCGACTGTTTTACGGATACCTGTTTCAAATGTTTCTTTAGGTTTCCAGCCCAACTCATGTTCTATTTTTGCGGCATCAATTGCATAACGCAAATCATGTCCAGGTCGATCTTTCACGAAAGTAATTAAGCTTTTATAAGATTGGGAATTATTTTGTGGTCTTAGTTCATCCAAAATTTTGCAAATAGTTTTGACGACTTCAAGATTCTGTTTTTCATTATGTCCACCGATATTGTAGGTTTCTCCAACTGTGCCTTGGGTGATAACTTGATATAAGGCACGAGCATGGTCTTCGACAAATAGCCAATCACGAATTTGATTACCTGTGCCGTATATTGGTAATGCTTTACCATCTAAAGCATTCAAAATGACTAAAGGAATTAATTTTTCAGGGAAGTGGTATGGGCCATAATTGTTAGAGCAATTGGTCACAATGGTGGGTAGACCATAAGTACGCTGCCAAGCCCGAACTAAGTGATCTGAACTGGCTTTACTTGCTGAATAAGGTGAGCTTGGTGCGTATGGAGTTACTTCAGTAAATAAATCCGTAGTCCCATCCAAATCGCCATAAACTTCATCTGTTGAAATATGGTGAAAGCGAAAATTTGCTTTTTTATTATCGTCTAATGCCTGCCAATATTTACGTGCTGCTTCTAATAAAATATACGTTCCCACAATATTGGTTTGAATAAAGGCACTTGGTCCATCAATTGAACGATCAACATGTGACTCCGCAGCCAAGTGCATAATTGCATCGGGTTGAAAATGTTCAAAAATCTGTTCTAGTTTTGATGAATCACAAATATCAACTTGTTGAAATTGATAGCGTGGGTTCTGATCAATTTCTTTTAGCGACTCTAAGTTACCAGCATATGTAAGCTTATCCAGATTTAGAACTTCATCATTGGTATTTTTTATAATATGACGTACTACAGCTGAACCAATAAATCCAGCTCCGCCTGTAATCAAGATTCGCATGCAACTACTTTCCTTTTAAATGATTGGATCATGAAATTATTCATTTGAAAAATAAATTATTTTTGAAATACGTCAAGAAGAATTTATTTAATACTAAGTATATTTTAATAAAACTTAGTATCACCACCCCTAAACCTTTTATACCCCCACATATATTCTGTAGGAAAGCGGTTGATCATTTGCTCTACCGCTTTATTCAGCGCAGTTGTTGCAACTTCTATATCTCGATCATAGAGTTCAAGATCATAGAGATCATCACAATAAACATCAAAACCTTCGCCATCTTCACGACGAAAACAACTTAACCCGACTAAGCGGCATTGCGTTTTTTGCGCCATTTTACTTGCAAGCGTGCTAGTTAGACATGGGATTCCAAAAAAAGGAACGACTACACCACCAGAAGGTTGAGGAACATGATCGGGTAAAATGACGCTAAACCCACCTTGTTTCAAATTCTTAAATAGTGCTTTGACACCATTTGCATCGGTTGGAACAAGGGTTGCTTTCAATCTTTGACGCGCATGCAATGCAAAAGTATTAAACCCTGAATCTTTCATCGGCTTGTACATGATGGTTGGAATACCATATTGATGTACCCATGCATTCATCATTTCCCATGTACCGAGGTGAGGGGTGATAATCAATGCACCACGCGGATCACTTAATGCATTTGTTAACACATCTAACTGATGAACCGTCTTTATTTGTTCAATGCTCCATTCAGGAGGCATTGCCCAGCATTTTCCAGATTCAATATAGCTCAAACACTGCTTGGTAACGCTTTCTCTTGCAAGGCGCTCGCGTTCATTCGTTGGAATACTTGGATAAGCTAGACCCAGATTTACACGTGTTTTCCAAAGCATACTTTTATTCGGATTTTGATTAATAAAGTAAGCTGCCACTTTTGCGATACTGCGCAAAAATGCTAAAGGTAAAACACGAAGTAAAGTGATATAAAAAGACATTACGATTAATCTTATTTGTTCGCGTTGCCTTTAAGCACCATATAAATTAGTGCGACAAAAATCAGAAGTGCTCCGACTAAACTACTTACGCAAAAATATAAAATGCGTTCATTTGTAGTCATATTGAAGAGTTCATTTGCCAAGATGTAACGCATGAAAAACCATTGAGCAAGTGAAAAAATAATAATCACGATTGCATGTCGACGTACATCAGGACGCATTGCCATAAGACTGACCTCTCAATAAAAAGCAGCTTATTATGCCATTAGCACTGATATTCTCAAAGAAAAACTCGAATATAAAAAACCCTGCATAAAGCAGGGTTTTACCAAACAATAAACTGAATTTTATTTTTCTTCAGCTTTTGGCTTTTCACGTAAGCGAATACCTAAGTCACGCAATTGATTCGCTTCAACTGGTGCAGGTGCTTGAGTTAATGGACACTCAGCAGTCTTGGTTTTCGGGAATGCAATTACATCACGAATCGACGATGCGCCTGTCATCAACATGATCAAACGGTCAAGACCGAATGCTAAACCACCATGCGGGGGAGCGCCATAGCGTAATGCGTTGAGTAAGAAGCTGAATTTTTCCTCTGCTTCTTCTTCACCAATACCTAATGCTTCAAAGATTGCTTTTTGCATCTCTAAAGTATAGATACGCAGTGAACCACCGCCAACTTCTGTACCATTCAATACCATGTCGTATGCAACAGATAAAGCAGCACCTGGATTGTTCTTCACTTCTTCAACACTTGATTTTGGCAGTGTGAATGGGTGGTGAACAGAAGTCCATTTGCCGTCATCAGTTTCTTCGAACATTGGGAAATCGACAACCCAAAGAGGAGCCCATTCACATGTTGCAAGATTCAAGTCATGACCGATTTTGACACGAAGTGCGCCCATCGCATCATTTACAACTTTGGCTTTATCCGCACCAAAGAATACGATATCGCCATTTTCAGCACCTACACGTTTTAATAAATCGAGCACGATTGGTTCGATAAATTTAACGATAGGTGATTGAAGACCTTCGATGCCTTTTTCAAGTTCATTGACTTTGATATAAGCCAAGCCTTTAGCACCGTAGATACCTACGAATTTAGTGTATTCGTCAATCGCACTACGTGGTAATGAACCAGCACCAGGAACACGTAAAGCAACGATACGGCCTTTAGGATCTTTTGCAGGGCCAGCGAATACTTTGAACTCTACGTCTTGCATTAAGTCTGCAACGTCAACAAGTTTCAATGGAATACGCATATCTGGTTTGTCAGAAGCATAATCACGCATTGCATCGTTATAGGTCATACGTTCAAATTTATCGAATTTTACATTCAATAATTCGTTGAACATTTTAACCGTTAAGCCTTCCATTAAATCCATGATGTCATCGTCACTCATGAACGATGTTTCAACGTCGATTTGGGTAAATTCAGGCTGACGATCCGCACGTAAATCTTCGTCACGGAAACATTTAGCGATTTGGTAATAACGATCAATACCACCGACCATCAACAACTGTTTGAACAATTGTGGTGATTGTGGAAGCGCGTAGAAGCTACCATTTGAAACACGACTTGGAACTAAATAGTCACGTGCGCCTTCAGGTGTTGCACGAGTCAAGATCGGTGTTTCAACGTCAAGGAAACCGTGGTCTTCGAAATAATTACGAATTAAGTTAGTAACTTTAGAACGGAAGCGTAAACGATCTAACATTTCTGGGCGACGAATATCCAAGAAACGGTATTTCAAACGAATTTCTTCAGAAATATTGGTGTTTTCGTCATTCAATGGGAATGGAGGTGTTTCAGAAGCAGCAAGAACTTCGATTTCTTTCGCTAAGACTTCAATTTGACCACTCACCATATTGGCATTTTCAGTACCTTCATAGCGACGACGTACACGACCTGTAATTTTTAATACAAATTCAGAGCGTGCTTTATCCGCAGTTGAGAATGCTTCTGGTGTATCAGGATCAATAACCACTTGAACGAGACCATCGCGGTCGCGCATATCAAGAAAAATTACACCGCCATGATCACGACGACGATGAACCCATCCGCATAAAGTAACTGTTTGATCGATTTGGGCTTCAGTTAAAGAGCCACAGTAATGAGTGCGCATCATATTGAATTATTTATCCAAACTATATTGGCTAGACGGTGAATGCGTAAACAGCGCAGCACCAATGAAGGGGAGATTATGCCTTGTTGAACGTATAGTCTCAAGTCTTAATCTTTTCAAGCGGATTTTAAACATACGCTTTTAAATAAAACTATTCTAGGCGAGCATTTCGATCTAAGCATAATAGTATTAAACAAGATGCTGTAAATAAAATTAAAGCTGCTTGGCTGAATTCGTTGATCGATTTACCGATAAAAAAATATCGTTCGGTGTGCCAAAGATCGGCGTGAATATGACGACTGTAGTCCCAAACAGAAAATATTCCAAAAATTGTTGAAATGACTAAGCTTGTGATAATAAATAGTTTAATTTTTATAGTAACAGCTTTCGGTTGTTTATACTGATGGTAATAGTTTTTACACATATAAAAGATAAAAGGCAAAGCGATAATTGATGAAGCGATTTGCAATATAAAATGTAAGGGGTAGCCAATTCCGAACAAAGAAATCTGTTGTGCAAGCAAACTTTTAAATGCAAAAGTACGAAAGTCGAGATGGGTTAAACCATCCCAAATCAAATGCGTTGCTGTACCAATAATCAATGCAACACAACTCATTAGACTAAATGCGATAAAATTATCAAATGATTTAATGTTCAACGCGTGACGTATACCTAAAAAACGATAGATCACGGGGCGATAGATAAGATACCACAATAAGCAAAAGCATAAGCCAATTGGCAGATTTGGAAACAAAATCCCAGACCATTGATGCGTCAAGTCAATGCTCTGTTGTGTAAATAAGCGATACAGATCAGGGGTCATACAACCGATTGCCAATGCAGCTATAGGCAAATGACCTTTACTCAATTTTGATAATGGTGGTGCGAGAACAGCATGTGACAGCGTAAATGGCATAGCTTTTGCTAACGAACTCAATTCGAATCGTGGATATGCAGTTTAACAAATGAATTTTCTTGTACTGTTTTTTATTGCAAAATAAATGAAATGTTATAATATAACAATAATTTTGTAAGCTGATTCCGAGACACGGCATGTCATTTCCTAAAAATATATTGACTCTATCTATATTAGCAGTCGCATCTGTATCCTCATTTGCAGCAGAAAATGAGAAAACTGAAACCTTAGAAACAATTAGAATTAAAGCCCATCCGCTTGAGCAAACCTCTAAAGACTATGCTGTTGCAGATACAGTGGTGAATCAAAAACAATTACAACAAGGTGCTGTTACCGTCGGTGAAGCATTAAGCCAAGAAGTTGGAATTTATTCTAATCAGTTTGGCGCAGGTTCAAGTCGACCTGTAATTCGTGGGCAAGATGGCGCACGCGTAAAAGTTTTACAGAACTCTTCTGAGAACATTGATGTTTCGACTTTATCACCTGACCATGCGGTGACAGTTGATCCAGCCCTGGCAAAACAAATTGAAGTCATTCGTGGACCATCTACGTTATTGTTCGGCGCAGGTACTGTCGGCGGTTTAGTCAATGTCAATGACAGCAAGCTTCCAACTGAAATGCCAGAGAAGGGCTATGAAGGTAATGTCGGTTTACGTTACAACACGGGCAGCGATGAAAAGCTTGCTAGCGCGGGTGTGACGGTTGGCCTAGGTGATCAAGTTGCATTGCGTGTAGAAGGTTTAAAACGTGAAGCAAATGATTATATCGCGCCAGATTATTTTCACGAAGGCGAGAAAGAACGCCGTGTCGGTAATACTTTTGCTGAAGGACAAACTGTAAATGTCGGTTTGTCATGGATTTATGATCGTGGTTTTACAGGTATTTCTTATAGCAATCGCCAAGATAAATATGGTTTACCTGGACATAGTCATGAGTATGAAAGCTGTAAAGCACATCTCTCTGGTAAACCGCATTTACATTGTGGCGATGATGACCACGACCACGACCACGATCATGATCATGATCATGATCATGACCATGGCGCCGGCCCTTGGATTGATTTGAAATCTGAACGTTATGATGTGCGTACAGAGTTGAATGATCCATTTTCAGGCTTTAAAAAACTACGTGCGCAAGCAAGCTATACTGATTATAAACATGATGAAATTGAAGAAGATACTATTGCAACCCGCTTTAAAAACAAGGGCTATGACGGTCGTTTAGAGTTAGTCCATAATCCGTTGGGTCCTTGGGAAGGTGTGATTGGTACGCAATATGGTCAGCAAAAATTAGAACTTACAGGTGAAGAAGCCTTTTTAGCACCAAATACCACGAAGAAGTGGAGTATTTTTGCTCTTGAGCATGCTCAATTTAATGATGTTCATGTCGAGTTGGCGGCACGTGTAGATCAACAAAAGATTGATATTGAAGATTCGACTAAAAAAGATTTTGACGGTTCAGCCTTTTCTGTTTCGGGTGCTGCCAACTGGGAGTTTGCACCTAATTACAAACTTTCATTAGTGACTTCACACCAAGAACGTTTACCTTTAGCACAAGAGTTGTACGCCAATGGTGGACATTTTGCGACCAATACCTATGAATTGGGTAATGATCAATTGAAGAAAGAACAGTCCAATAATGTCGAACTTGGTTTGCACTATGACGATGATAAATTTGACTACCATTTCCATGTTTATCACAACTGGTTTGATGACTACATCTATGCGCAAACTCTAGATCGTTACGAGAATTTCCGTTTAGTACAATATGCTCAAGATAAAGCAAAATTCTATGGCGCTGAAGCTGAGGTAGGTTATCAAATTTCACCAATCTATAAACTTGGTGTGTTTGGTGATTATGTCCGCGGTAAGATCGACAATGAAAATGCACCTCGCGTACCAGCAGGACGTTTAGGAACAAAAGTAAATGCTGATTTTGGTGATGGTTTCAGTGGTTCGGCTGAGTACTATCATGTATTTAAGCAAGATAAGATCGCTGCTTATGAAACTGATACCCAAAGCTATAATATGTTGAATCTTGGTGTGGCTTATTCTGGTAAATATAGTAAAGCGACTGACTATCGCGTATTCTTAAATGCAAATAATTTGCTGGATGATCAGGTTTACCAACATGCTTCATTCTTATCTACCATTCCGCAAGTTGGACGTAACTTTACAGTTGGTGTGAATTTTAGTTTCTAATTTGTCACCTAAATCTTATTGAAAAATATAAGTATAAGCCCTAGCCTTAGACCATTAGGCTAGGGCTTTTTCTGTAATATGCGTATCTTCCAAAGAATTCATCAAAAATTAAACTGGTCAGGTCGACGTTACATGGCAGTCATATTGAGTATTTTTGCGATTGGGTATATTGCTTCTGCAATTTACCATACTGTAAAACCACTTCCGAAAGGGCTGGATTTTACGGGCCAGCTTCGTCATGCCAATGTGAAATTCCTAGCAGATCAAACCTATATTGATGCAAAAGATCAACAACAAGTTGACCAACATATTTTCAATGAGATATTTAAGCTAATTGATGAGGCACAAACCACCATTGTGCTAGATATGTTCTTATTTAACCAGGAAGTAGGTGAATCTAAAGTTAAGCAGTTTCCACTGATGCAACAACTGACGGATGCACTCATTGTGAAGCGTACACTTAATCCTGCTATTCAAGTGGTCGTTATTACTGATCCAATCAATTCAGTTTATGGTGGGATCGTGCCTAAACATTATCGTCAGCTTCGCCAAGCAGGTGTGGACGTTATTGAAACTGATTTAAGACCTTTACGAGCATCCAATCCATTATGGTCGGGCTTTTGGTATATCTGCTGTCAAAATTTAGGCAATAACTCTGAAGGTGGTTGGTTAAGCAATCCTTTTGGAAAAGATAAAGTAACCTTACGTAGTTATTTAGAACTGCTCAATTTTAAAGCCAATCATCGTAAAACCTTGGTTGTCGATACTGCTGAAGGCTGGAAAAGTTTGGTGACTTCAGCCAATCCGCATGATGGTAGCTCGCATCATAGTAATGTTGCATTAGTGGTTGATGGTCCAACAGCAATTGATGTTCTGCAAACAGAACAAGCAGTCGCAAATATGTCTCATGGTTCAAGTCCATTTGTGATTATGGGTGGACTTACAGAAGACAAAAGCTTGCCGCAGGTTCAGGTTTTGACCGAAAAAGCGATTTATGATGCAACCTTAAAAATGATTCAAAATGCCAAACTGAATGAACATTTGGATATGGCAATGTTCTATTTATCTGAACGCAATATTATTGAAGCATTAAAACAAGCAAAACAACGTGGTGTAAATGTCCGTATCATGCTTGATCCAAATAAAGATGCGTTTGGCCGTCAAAAAAATGGTATTCCAAACCGACAAGTTGCATCAGAATTGAATGCTGCTGGTATTCCTATTCGTTGGTGTAATACGCGTGGCGAACAGTGCCACAGTAAAATGCTATTGAAATATAATGCTCAACAAGCGGAGCTGATGCTTGGTTCAGCAAACTTTACTGCACGAAATTTGAAAAATTATAATCTTGAAACGGATATGCGTGTCATTGGTTCGGTTCAAGCGCCTGTGTTTCAAGATGCAACAACTTATTTTAACTCCTCATGGACTAATGCAAACGGTCGTCAAATGACGGTTGATTACAAGCAATATGCAGATGAATCCAAAGCCAAATATTGGCTGTATCGTTTTATGGAATGGTCAGGTTTATCGACTTTTTAATTCAGTAAGTAGGATTGTATTGAATGGCGAAAATAAAACTGAATATCAAACAAGATGAGCAACTTAGTTTAGTTGCTCATCAGTTAGTACATTACGCAGATATTGTAGATATTCAGAATTGGGATGAGCTTTTAGAATGCTATTTTTCTATAAAAAAAGACGTTGAAGAAAAGAAAGTCTTTTTAGTTTTAGATGATCGATCTCAAGCAGAATATACATCCATGCATGCGGTTGGAGATGAGCGGCTATATATTGATTATAGTGATGATCTTAAAGATATCGATGTGAATGATCCAAAGTGGGAGCTAACTTATCAGAATGTTTGTATGCCAAAGCAATTGCAGCATTATATTCAACAGCTTCACCGTATAGAAAATCAATGTGTGATAGAAGACCTGTCTAAAAAAATGCAGCATTATGATGAGGACGATTTACAGGCTGTAATATATTTGAATCAAGATTTTGCTCCGTCTATGGATACGGAAATTGTGGTTAAAGTTGCTGAAATTGAGACAGAATCGCTTAAAATAGCCATGATGCCGAATGGTTATTTTACTTGTGATTTTGATCCTTTTGAAAATTTTGCCATTATTCAACGCATGCAACACTATGGTTATGAGTTTATGGGGTTGGGTGCTGCGTTGTTAGGTTGGGTAAAAACAGAAGCTTTTAGAGCTGAAAAAATTGAAGATTTAATGCAAGAGTTGTCTGTGATCTATCCTCTAGATTCTGCTCATCAAATGGCATTAAAAACGCTTATTTTAAAAAATAATTATTTGATTTTACCTTATTCTGAATCACCACAAGAATATTTAGGTTACGACTTAACCTAATTTAGAACCTGAGCTCAACAAGCAGAATTCAGAAGTTTATTTGGCATTCCGCTTGTTGAAAGCAATACATAATCAGTAAAAAAATTAAGGGCTTGGTGGCACCAACTGATCTAAATCTTTATCTGTTAATGTTTCAAGCTCACTCAGATCGGTTTTAATTTTCCACTGACTTTCATCATCCACTGGATTTGGCAAGCGTGCTTCTAACCAATCACAAACAACATCTGGATTAAACTCAGCATGGTTGCATTGAATGACCCAACCGAGAAAATCTTTTGCTTCCCCATTCATGTAGGGTGGGGGTGAAACAGGGAAAAACTGCGTGGGTAAACGCTCATTGGTCGATAAATAATTGAGTACATGTCCAAGCTCTTGAACTGTTTGCCATGCGAGTGGATGTTCAACATTAATATTGAATTTAAACCACCATGCATGTTGACCATCTGTACCATGTGCCACAATCAGTGATTCTTGCACACTTGGAACTTTACAAAAAAATTGATAGAGACGATCAAAATTCATTTCAGCCACAGATATTGCCTCAAAATCCAAAAACTGATTTTAACATATCTATCTATGTATATAGCTGCATGCTGTTTATCTATTGAATAGAACGGCTAATCTGAAAAAATATTATTACAACAGTCCTGTATATAATTTATTCTAAAATATGAAGATAGTCAGATTTTTAGGGAGATCATGATGAAGCAATCAAAAATATATTTTTACGGCTTGATGGGCGTGCTGAGCTATCTCCCTATAAGCACATTTGCTGATAATGCATGGGGTGGGTACAGTTCGGTTGAGCGCAGACCTTACCAGCAAGCACCTACTTATCAACAACCAGCACAAGATCCTTTTGCATTTTCAAATCAGCGTTACACACCGACTGCGCCCCCAAAAGGCTATTACTATCAACCAAATCAAAATAATTATTCCCATTATCCAAATCATCGTCCTGGCGTGCGTATTGAATATTATCCTGAGACTCAATATGAGCATCGTTATCGTAGAGAGTCGTTTGTGGTAGGGAATGAGTTGCCGAACGAGTTTCGCAGTGAACGTTACGTGATTGAGGATTGGAATTCTTATTCATTGCGAGAACCACCAAGAGGTCGGCACTGGGTGATGATTGAGGGACGTTATTTTTTAGTGACTGATGATAATTTCCGAATTGAGATTATCCGCTGATTTTAAATTAGGTTTATAAAAATTTAACAGGAAATGAATCTTCATAATTTCTTGGATTTCATTACAAAGCTTTGCAATGTCGTGTGTTTTATTCATGGTTTCTCCTTGAGTTTCTCTTAATCTGAACTCAGATCGAAACAAAGGATTAAACAATGAAAAAGACAGTCGTATTGCTCGTATCATCTCTTATGCTTGGCATATCAGCCTCAGCGATGGCAGATTCTAATCGTTGGAATAATCACCACGATTATAAAGATCGCTATGAACAACGTTATGACAAACGTCATGATCATCGTGAACAACCTCGATGGTCTAAGGATGATCGAGGTCATCATTATGGTCAACGTATCAATTTCAAACGTGGTGAGCGATTACCGTCAGAATTCCGTAGTAATCGTTATGTCGTTTCTAATTATCGCTATCATCGTTTATATCAACCACCACGCGGTTACAATTGGATGCAAGTACAAGGCAAATATGTGTTGGTCGATTCTAAGTACAGAATTTATCGAGTTGGATAAATCAATCAATAAAAAAGTAGGCAAAAAGCCTGCTTTTTTTTATGCGAGTTCATCATCTTGTGGTCGAGGTGTTTTATTGACTGGAACTTGTTGTTCTTGCTCTTTGCCTCGAATGACCGATGGATAATTCCATGAAGCAAAACGTACGATGAGAATGGCGAAAGCTAAAATTAAAATAGAACCTGTGATAATTACCAAATCCATAGATGCTTTATGATTATGTTGGATGTCTGCAATTAAAAGTCGAGTCAGTGCCGTTATTGCAACATAAATCAAAAAACGCACAGGCATGTGATTGGTTTTAAAGTAGATTCCAACCATTGCACCCAATTCAAGATAAATAAAGAGCAATAAAATGTCGTCAATGGTTGCATATTGTTTAACTGTTAAGATATCAATAACTGTATGTACTGCTGACCATGCGACCATACAGCCAATAATAAACAATGCCAAATAATGGAATGCTTCAACGGCATAGTGACCGAAGCGATCGAAAAGACGCTGTAAGTTTTCAAGTTTCTGTTTTGAATTGGACATATGGATGGAATAATCTTTGCGGGATGTCGAGAATATACAGCAAATTTCGTGCACAAAACGTAGTGAAACGATTGGAATCTAAGTGAAAGGATAAATGTTTTGAAATTTAGATTATTTACAATCGGTATTGTTTTTATATAAAGTCAGTTGAATATTAAAGTTCTGAATCATTTAAATAAAAAAAGCGTCTGAATATTCAGACGCTTTTTTTTTGCTTAAAGCATTAAGCTTGGTTTGTGAAGTAATCTTCGCTGAAGTTCATGATCAAGTCAGAACCCGCTTTGATTTTTGCTAAACGAGAGTCGATTTCAGGTAAGATGCGATCGACGAAGTATTGAGCTAAAGCAAGTTTGTTTTGATAGAAATCACCAGACTTATCTTTTGCCGCAGCTGAGATTTTAGCAAACATATATGCGAAGCTGAGTAAACCAACTGCATGTAAGTAATCTACCGCAGCCGCATTCGGGAAGTCTACATTTTCAGCAGCTTGCTCAATGATGAACTGAGTGATTGCTTCAATTTCAGTTGCAGCGTCTAAAGTTGCATCTTTAATGAAGTTTAAATCAGTATCTAAGGCATTGGCAAAGTCACGGATTTCAGAGATGTACTCTGCGATGAAAGCACCACCACATTTAATTGTTTTACGACCAATTAAATCTTGAGATTGAACGCCGTTAGTCCCTTCGTAAATCTGAGCAATACGAAGATCACGGATACATTGTTCCATACCCCATTCACGAATATAACCATGACCGCCAAATACCATTTGAGCATCTAAGGTTGCTTGGAAGGCAGTATCAGTGAGATATGCTTTTGCAATTGGCGTTAATAGAGCTACACGGTCATTGGCTTTCTTCACAGCTTCAGCATCAGTTGAAAATTTAGTGATGTCGAGTTGTTGACCAACGTACACTGCAAATGCACGAGAAGCTTCATTATTTGCACGTACATTCAGCAACATGCGACGTACATCACCATGCACTAAAATGCTATCAGCAGGTTTGTTTGGAGATTGAACACCAGCAGCGCTACGACCTTGTAAACGATCAGTCGCGTATTGTGCTGCATTTTGATAAGCAAATTCAGAAGCACCAAGACCTTGGATACCCATCGACAAACGTTCATAGTTCATCATTACGAACATCGCAGCCAAACCTTCGTTTTCTTTACCAACGAGGTAGCCTTTCGCACCGTCAAAGTTCATCACACATGTTGCAGAGGCTTTGATCCCCATTTTATGTTCGATAGAACCAGGGCCAACAGGGTTGCGCTCACCTAATGAACCATCTTCATTTAACAGGAACTTAGGTACGATGAATAACGAAATACCACGTGAACCCGCAGGTGCATTTGGTGTTTTCGCAAGTACAAGGTGAATGATGTTTTCAGCTAGATCGTTATCACCGCCAGTGATGAAGATTTTAGTACCTGTAATATTGTAGGTACCATCTTCATTTGGTTCAGCTTTAGTTTTAATAATCCCTAAATCTGTACCTGCATGTGGCTCAGTTAAGCACATGGTGCCTGACCATTCGCCTGAGTAGATTTTAGGTAAATAAGTTTCTTTTTGCTCTTGTGAAGCATAGCTGTTTAAAGCCATACCTGCACCAACAGAAAGAAGCGGGTAGAGCATGAATGAAGGATTCGTTGCGAATAACATTTCATCAGAGAGTACAGTCAGCATCTTAGGCATTGCCTGACCGCCCCATTCTTCATCTGCACCTAGGCCGATCCAACCACCTTCAGCGTATTGACGGAAAGCTTCTTTAAAACCAGCTGGTGTGAAAACTTCGCCATTTTCCCAACGTGCGCCTTCTTCATCACCTGTACGGTTAAGTGGGTGAGTGACGTTTTGGGCAAATTTAGCCATTTCTTCTAAAATTGCTTCAGCGGTTGCGGCATCTACATGAGCAAGTTTCTCATTAGACTGCCAAAATTGTTCTGCTTTAAATACATCATTTAAGATGAATTTCATGTCTGCTAAAGGAGCATTGTAAATTGGCATAATCGTTCCCTTCTACGCACAGGTCATGTGCAAAGTGATCAAATAAAACGAACAAATAAATGAATAAGGTAAATTTAGCATTGATTAAACAAAAAAAGGACGGTCAAAACTGACCAGTCCTTTTTTTGTGATGAACGTTGCATCTCATTCTAATCTATGATTAGAACGCGAAGTGTTCCGCATCAAGTTCAAACAATGGCGCTACGCCAGTTGAAAGAACATCTACATGTGAGCGAACACGTGGCAAGATCTTCTTGAAGTAGAAGCGAGCAGTGGTCACTTTTGCATTGTAGAAGTCAACTTCTGTTGAACCTTCAGCTAATTTCTCTTGAGCAACAAGTGCCATACGAGCCCATAGGAATGCAAGAGTTACATAACCAGAGAAGTATAAGTAGTCAACCGCAGCTGCACCAACCTCATCAGGATTTTGCATTGCACGCATACCGATTTGCATGGTGATATCGCCCCATTCTTTGTTTGCAGCAGCCAATGGTGCAAGGAATTCTTGCATTGCAGCATTGTCTTTGTTTGCTTCAACAAATTTATGGATGATCTTAGTGAAATCTTTAAGCATTGCACCTTGAGTTTGCAACACTTTACGACCTAACAAATCAAGCGCTTGGATTTCAGTAGTACCTTCGTATAAGCAAGCAATACGTGTATCACGTACTATTTGCTCCATACCGTGCTCAGAAATAAAGCCGTGACCACCAAATACTTGCACGCCATGCTTCGCAGATTCAGAACCAGTTTCAGTTAAGAATGCTTTAGCAATTGGAGTTAACAAAGATAAGATGTTGTCAGCAAACTTACGTTCTTCTTCAGTTTCGCCTTTTTCAACGATATCTGCATACTGAGCCAATAAATAAACCAGTGCACGACCACCTTCAGCAAATGCTTTTTGAGTTAAAAGCATGTTACGGACAGCAGGGTGAACAATAATTGGATCTGCTTCTTTTTCAGGTGCTTTAGGACCTGAAAGTGAACGCATTGCTAAACGATCTTTCGCATATGCTAAAGCACCTTGGAAAGAACCTTCAGATGCAGCAAGACCTTGAACTGCTGTACCAATACGTGCAGTGTTCATGAATGTGAACATGCAGTTTAGGCCGCGGTTTTCTGGTCCAATCAAGTAACCTTTTGCTTTGTCAAAGTTGATCACGCAAGTTGCATTACCATGGATACCCATTTTGTGTTCGATCGAACCGCAACGTACAGCATTACGCTCGCCAACTGAACCATCTTCATTTACGAGGAACTTAGGTACGATGAAGAGAGAAATCCCTTTAGTGCCTTTAGGTGCACCTGGTAAACGTGCAAGAACGATGTGAACGATGTTGTCAGCCATGTCATGTTCACCAGCAGAGATAAAGATTTTCTCGCCAGAGATTGCATAGCTACCATCATCATTTGGTTCTGCTTTAGTACGAATAATACCTAAGTCTGAACCAGCATGAGATTCTGTTAAGCACATGGTACCTGTCCAAACACCTGATACAAGGTTTGGCATATAAGTCGCTTTTTGCTCATCAGAACCGTGGTGTTCAATTGTACGAACAGCACCATGAGAAAGACCTGGGTACATACCCCAAGACCAGTTTGCTGTACCAACCATTTCAGAGATCGTAATCCCTAATGAGTTTGGTAATGCTTGACCGCCAAACTCTTCATCAGCAGAAAGAGAAGGGAAGCCTAATTCGATATATTTTTGATACGCTTCTTTAAAGCCTGTAGGTGTAGTAACAACACCATCATTCCAAGTACAACCTTCACGGTCGCCTGTTTGATTAATTGGAGAAAGTTCATTCTCACAAAAATCAGCCGCTGCTTCTAGATATTGATCAACCAATTCACGGCTTACTGTGTCTTGAAATGCAGGAAGTTTCGCGTAATGTGCTTCAGCGTTTAATAATTCGTGCAATACGAACTGCATATCACGTAAGGGTGCTTTGTATTGTGGCATAGCGGGTTCCTCAATACTGGTTAAACCAGAGTTATAATCTTAGTCAATGATAAATGTGCCCAATGGCACCATTTTGTACTGCTAATCGTGCAACAAGTTATAGTTCGGTACAAGCTATTACAGGTCATTTCTTAGTGACTGTGAAGTCAAAGATTGTCGTGTTGCCTATATAAGCGCTTAGATTGTATGTGGTTTTTAAGATTTTTTCTTATTTTGCTGATTGAAAATCGTAAGCAGCTGTGTAATGACTGATTTAGTCTAAATTTGGATAAAAAAGAAATGAATTCTTCTGAGTTGTTTAATATCTTTACGAACGAAAGAAAAATTAAAACAATTTAAAATCATGTTGTTGGTGGAATTTTAACAAGCATTTTAATGAAATAATTCAACGTATAAGTTTTATTTCATCAATCTAAATCGCAGTGGAATAGCAATTTTAAAAGTTAAAAAAAGGCGCTTAAAAGCGCCATGAGGAAGAGGGGATTAGCTTGTTGGGTTGGTTTGACGTTTGAACTGAGATTTATCTGGGGTAAAACGGACGTCACAAGTCCCCTCAATAACGCGATTATTCCATTGAACATTCACTTTTTCGCCAATACGTTTACCTTGACAGGCTTTTTCAATTTGAACTTTTTGAGCTTGATGTTGTTGACGCATTTGATCGCGTTGTTCTAAACGCTGCTCACGTTTTGCTTGCCATTCGGCACGTTGTTCTGGTGTCAGCGGAGCGCGTTGCATATTATGACGATGATGATCGTGTTTCATTGCTTGGTCTGTAGGTGGTGTTGATTGGCAGGCCGCCAAACCCAAAGCAGAACCGAGTAGAGTTGTCATAAGTACAATTTTGGTCTTATTCATTGTTTTATCCAGCGTGATCAGTTGAGATTTGATCATTAAAGATTAGATAATAAAGATGAAGAAACAATGGAGAGTTTTTTTCGACCATGTTGGTTACAATCCATAAATAGAACACTATTGAGATTCTGCATTTGAATGTTCGTCGCGTGCCCTTAGCCTTACGCTTGTTTTTAACTGTTTTATTGACGACTTTGCTCATCGCAACGATTAGCTTAGGTATTTTGCATTGGACTATGCAAAAGAACTTTGCACGTTATGTTGCTGATGTGGAAATGCAAAAGTTGGATCGACTGATTGCTAACTTAGGTAATGTTTATACGGTTTATCACGATTGGGGCAATGCGATTCAAGCGCAGATTTTACAAATTGAAGGGACTGCTGCACCAGACGACTATGATCGACTTTCTCAGTGGTGGTTACGCCGCCAATATGATATTGCTTTGCAGCAACGTTACTTTAATGATCACACGCTACTCAGTCTATCTCCAACCTTAGCGCAAAATAATACTGAAATTAAAAATCGCCAAATCTTTAATGATGAAGAGTTAAAAATATTAAAACTGAATTTACCCTCAGAATATCAACCCTTTGAAGGTTTACGTTTTCCCTTAAGTCCAAGTCAATTTCGCCTAAAAAAAGAAGCGAATGACTCGAAGCAAGCGGTTAGTTCGAACAATAATCAGAACCATGTGAAAAAACAATTTGTCTCCATTCCAGATCGTTTAGGATTGAGTTCTCGATTGTCTTTGTATGATGACAAACAGCAATTTATTGTAGGTGAGCCTGCGAGCGATCAACTTTCATTTCGTCCGATTGTTGTCGGGGAAAAAGTGGTTGGTTATTTAGGTTTGAAACCTGTTTTAGATCAGGATGATGCATCAAGTATTAACTTCTTTAGTAACCAAAAGCGTTATCTTTTTTTGGTTTATGTGCTTACTGTATTATCTAGTTTAGTTGCTGCATTATTAATGGCGACCTATTTTAAAAAGCCAATTCAACGTTTGCTCAATGCCACTTTAGAATTAACTCGCGGAAACTATCAACATCAAGTGAAGATTAGACGGAATGATGAGTTGGGTGATTTGTCAAACCAAATCAATAATTTGTCTGATATTTTACATCAACACGAAGAATCTCGTCGGCAATGGGTTGCGGACACGTCACATGAATTAAAAACCCCTTTAGCGGTTTTACAAGCTCAGATTGAGGCGATGCAAGACGGCATTCGTAAAGCCACGCCAGAACATTTAAGTGCCATGATGAGACAAGTGTCAAGTTTGAAAAAGTTGACTCAAGATTTGGCGGATTTAGCACAAGCTGATGCTCAACAACTGAAATGTTATTTTGCTGAGGTCAATCCTTGGGAAGTGGTGTTACAGGAAGCTGAGAACTTTAAGTCGACCTTTGAGCAAAACCAACTCGAAGTTTTGCTTTCAGGTGAAGGTTTGATTTTGTCTTTAGATCGCGATCGCTTTAAACAAATTATTGTCAATTTATTAGGTAATTGCGTTCGATATACAGAGCAAGGTGGAAAGATACAGATTCATACTCAACAAAATGAGCAACAATGGATATTGTATGTGGATGACAGTCCGTTTGGTTTAAATGACGAGCAACTGGCGCGCTTAGGCGAACGTTTTTATCGTGTTGATGATTCTCGTACACGGAGTACGGGTGGTACAGGTTTAGGTTTAGCGCTGTCATGTAAATTGGCGCAAGCATTAGGTGGCTCACTCACATTTGAACATTCACCATTAGGTGGATTACGTTGTGTACTGACTTTCCCAAAATCAATTAAATAACTTTTAGCTCCTCTGATGTTGAGGATGATAGATAGGATGAAAACCATGAAACACATTATGTTGGTTGAAGATGAAGTTGAACTGGCACAGTTGGTTCGTGATTATTTGGAAGCTGCTGGTTTTGAAGTGAGCATGTTTCATGATGGTCAAGATGCTTATGCTCAGTTTCAGCAGCGCAAACCAAATTTGATGATTTTGGATCTTATGGTACCGCGTATGGATGGCTTAACGATTTGCCGTAAAGTGCGTGAACAGTCTGATTTACCGATTATCATGGTGACTGCGAGAACAGAAGAAATTGATCGTGTTTTAGGATTAAATATGGGTGCAGATGACTATATCTGTAAGCCATTTAGCCCGAAAGAATTGGTTGCACGTGTGCAAGCGGTGTTACGCCGTTTAGAGCGTAAGGCTGAACCAGAGCAAAATGATTTATTCCGTATTGATAAAGCGCAACAACGAATTTGGTATCAACAAAAAGCATTGACTTTAACGCCAACAGAGTTCCGTTTATTAGAATTATTCTTAGAACATTTAGGTCAAGTCTATTCACGCGCACAGTTGTTGGATCATATTAATCCAGATAGTTTTGATGTGGCAGACCGTGTCATCGATAGTCATATTAAAAATCTACGTCGTAAAATTACTGAAGCTGCTGAAACAGGTAATCGACATGAGTGGATTCAGGCTGTTTATGGTGTTGGCTATCGTTTTGAATATCCAGAATAAATTAATATAAGTGCTTGCCTTATAATCTTGATAAGGCAAGCCTAGTGAAATTTAGAAACAGACCAAAAAGCACATAATTTGTGATTTATCTAAACTTACATTTATTGTGTCTCCATCTTTCAATATTTTGACAGGTTTCTCGAAAGAAGTTCCTTCTTTCACAATATAATTCCAGCGTGCAATTTGATCATTTGAACCAATATATTGATTTCCTGCATAGACATCAGTTCGTCCAACGACTTCGGTATGGCTGACATTTTTATCATATGAAAAGTTTGCAATCAGTATGTAGTCGCCAGCAGGCAAGTTTGTGAATTTGAAACGACCTTGATTATCTAAAATACGTGTCGACATGAAATGCTTGAGAATCGATTCAGGTATGTGCGTAGGAATTTTCTGATTACGTTTGACTTGTTCGTACCATGTTTTAAATTCGTCTGTCATCCAGATCAAACCCACTGCTTGACTGTCTTTTGGTGGATATTGTTTCTTTGCAAGTACAGCACCTTTATAGAATGCTTGACCTGCAATGGTTGAATGACCGACTGGACGAATTTCTGCGGTTGCTTGTTTTAATGATTTGATCTTAACTACTTTACCAGCGAGACAATCCTGCATCGCTGTGCGTGCTTGAGCAAGACCTTCATAGTTCAGCGTGTAAATAGTGGCATCATTCAATTTTAACTGCATATCTTTTTCTTGATCACGCATGGATTTAAGCGTTTGCTGAATATCTCCTGTATTCACTGCGAGCATGCCTACGTTTGAACTTGGCAAAAGTTGGGCTTTTAATGCGGTCGGTGCTAAATTTTGTTGTCTAAGTTGGATCTGCATTTCTGCTGGAGCAAGTGTTGTAGGAATACTTTTAGCCTGAAATAAAATCGTTGCATGTGAAGACTGTTTTGTTGCACCAAAAATAGAAAAACTGGTTTGGGTGTCTTTTGCTGATATAAATTGAATCGCGCAGTTGTATTTGGGTTGATTTAAATCCTGTTTCAACATCCAAACCCCGAGAGCTGATCGAGAAATCACTTGAGTATCTTGATCAGACATGGGCGTGGCATGTGCGAAATGAAAACCTGACAGCATACAAATTAAAATTGTTGTGATTAAATTTTTTTGAGACATCTCTAAATCCCCCCGATCAGATTGAGTTTATTTTCTCATATTTATTTCGTTTAGATTTTTGAATATTTGAAAAGCATGGCCTATGAATCTGATAAATAATGCGTCAGTCATTTGGTAGCAAGTGAATCGCTTACGTGTCATTAAAAAGTATTCGTATGCAGATATAGAGACTTATTCTTTTATCCTGTGGATAACCACAGTATTATCCACAGAAAATGTGGATAATTTTAAAGAATTATGGATAAATATTGATCTTTGTATTGTTGGGTACTAATGACCAAATTTCATCCATATCTGCATTAGTTACAGCGATACAACCCAAAGTCCAGTCCTTACGAGGCATATAGTTTGCACTTGCTGCAAATGAAGTTGCACGTTTAGGCACTGTTCCGTGAATCATGACATCACCGCCTGCAGATTTCTGATGCTGTTCAGCATAAGCCTTATCTTTGGTATTCGGGTAGGAGATATGCAAAGATTTATAGTAAGCACTTTGAGGATTGCGCCAATCAATAATGTAGCTCCCCTCAGGTGTTTTACCATCGCCCTCAAACTGTTTATGTCCTATAGGATCAAAACCCAAACGAATCGGGTAGCTTCTGATCAACGCATCATGATGTTTGAGTTGTAAAACTCTTTGGCTTTTATACACATCAATGGATGTGACTGGTTTGGTTTGATTGAGCCGTTGTATATCTGCGATTGAAAGCGGTTTATGGGATTCTGTGGACGATGGTAAGAACTTTTCAAATTTATAAAAAGCTAAGCCAACCAAAACAATCAGCAGTGCAAATCCAACAGCAAGTCCTAGCTTCATAATTTATCTTCTGATGAAAGTTCGCTTGAGCTGCAATCGCAGTACAGAAAACTCAACATAGTCATATTTAAGATGAACAACTAACAGAAATTTCAGGAACATCACTTGCTAATGGGGCAGTGTCTTGCTCAACTTCTAAATCTAATTGTTGTGTATAAGGTTGATCAAGTAACTTAAATAAACGATCAACCTCACTAAAATCTCCACGCTCAGCAAGCTCAATTGCTTTCTGAGCCATATGATTACGCAGAATATAGTGAGGATTTGCTTTACGCATATTTTGGTCTAATTCTTCAATATTCTGATGTTCACGAATCGCTTGATACTGTTGAAGGAAGCTATCGAACTGTCGTGTATCCAAACAATCATCACGCAGTGCTTTATATTCTTGGTTTTGTAAACGGAGAAAGCTTTGGGTATAGTCGAGTTGTTCTGCTTGCAAGATCCTCAAGAAAGCAAAACTACAATCGAGACTATCCTTATGAAAATGTGGAACTCCCATCTTTTCACACAAGCCTTGCCCATAGTGTTCTAAAAAAATGGGTTCAAATTTTTCCAAACATTTTGCTAAATCTTGTTTAAATTGTTCTTTATGCTCAGGTGTTGCTAGAACAATTAAATTATTCAACCATGTCCACAGATTCCAATGACCAATGCTTGGTTGGTTTTGGTATGTATAGCGACCTTGGTAGTCCGAATGGTTATTGATCCAATTTGGACGGAAACGCTCCATAAAACCGTATGGGCCAAAATCTAAGGTTGAACCTGTGATATTGAGGTTATCAGTATTCATTACACCATGAGCAAAACCGACTAATTGCCATTTGGCAATCATCATCGCAGTACGCTCAATTACTTTTTCAACAAACGCGAGAATAGGTTGTTCCGCTTCTAGACATTCTGGATAATGCCATTCGATACATTTCTGCGTGAACTCTGCTAAAAGCTCAGGGGCATATTGATTAATCCACTCAAAATGACCGAAACGAATATGACACTCTGAAGTGCGCAACAACATTGCACCGAGTTCTAAGGTTTCACGTTGTACACCCTGCGTTGAAGTGGTGAAACCGACTGCATGGCTTGAAGCAACACCCAAAGCATTTAATGCATGTCCTGCTAAATATTCTCGAATGACTGAGCGAAGTACGGCACGACCATCACCCATACGCGAGTAGGGTGTAGAGCCAGCACCTTTTAAATGTAAATCGATCGTTTCACCATGCTTATTGAGTATTTGTCCGATTAATAAACCACGACCATCACCCAATTGTCCAGCCCATTGCCCAAACTGATGACCTGCGTAAACCATTGCTAAAGGTGGGAAGTCGGTGAAAGTTTTTTGTCCGCTACAAATTTCAACCCAGTTCGCTTTATCTTCTTCGCTCCACTGTAATTCATCCGCTAAACTTTCATTGAAATGACCAGCTTTAGCACCACGTAAAGGGTTTGGTTGCTGTTGATGAAAAAGCTTTGGATTAAGTGAAGAATAGCGCGGATTAAAATGCATAAGCTCATTATCGGACTTAGAGGGTAGATAAGGACTATAACAAATTTGAGATAGGCACTAAAGCTATTCTAATAGGCATAAAAAATGGCCTCACTGAGAGACCATTTTGATTGAGTAAATTGATTACTCAGAAACAGGTGCTTTTTTGATATTGCGAACCAATGTTTCTAAACATTCACGATGATGAGCAAGACGATGTTCAAGCAACTGGAAATCAACTTTAAGCTTATGATCCATTTGGTGAATCTTTTCAGCCATTGCTGCTTTCTTTGCTTGTAACTCTTGTTCTTTCAATTTAGCCCAATCATTTAAAGTATGTGTAAATGCTTCATATTCTTGCGCGATACGTTGTTTCATCTGCGCAATATCTGTATTTACATCATGACCATAAATCGCAAGGTCTTGTTCAGCATATTTGAACTTCATTGCAAGTTCAGCTTTTTGGATATTAAAGCTTGGAATGCGACGTAAGTTTTTTGCTAAACCAAGTTTAGAACTTGTCCAAATCAACCATTTTGTTGGGTCATATTGCCACCATTTCACGCCATTACGATAGTCGTATTGGAAAATATGGTGATAGTTATGATAACCCTCACCCCAAGTGAGGATTGCTAAAACAAAATTATCACGTGCTGTGTTTTCATCAGTATATGGACGTTTGCCCCACATATGACAAAGTGAGTTAATGAAAAAGGTTACATGATGGCTAATAAACAAACGAACCAGACCGCCAAGCAACAGTACGCCCCAAACATCACCCACAAGCCAACCGATTGGTAACAGGAGACCTGCGTGTACCCCAATCACCAGTGGAAGATAATATTTATGTTGGAACATCACGAGCTTGTCATTCAACAAGTCTGGTGCATTTTTATAGTTTGGTTCAGCCGCAGGGTAGTTACGTAACATCCAACCCATATGTGCATACCAAAAGCCATTATTGATAGAATAAGGATCTTGATCGACATCATCGACGTGGCGGTGATGTGTACGATGACCAGAAGCCCAAAACAAAATACTGTTTTGAACTGCAAATGTACCAGCAATCATCAGTAAGATTTTAAGTGGTAGAGCTGCTTCATAAGCACGATGTGCCCATAAACGATGATAACCAGCGGTAATACCTAAACTGCTCACAGCCAGTAAGACGAACATGCTAATCCATGCGCCCATACTGAAGTCATGATGGTAGCTATAGATTGGAATCGTAATTAGCGCAATGATTGGTAAAAAAACCAATGCAAAAATTGCAATCCAATTAATGGGTGCTTTCTTGAGTGGGGCGGAATTCATATCCGTCAGCGCTCCTAATAATCTTGTTTGCACAAGATAATAAAACTAAACGAGATAGCAAAACCAATCATGACGATATATTGCTATTTT
>Ga0114982_1000029_pt1 | contig 68774 bp, 53 predicted proteins | sample Shrwel_input2_FT_FD_87183 | JGI IMG/M metagenome (GOLD analysis project Ga0114982, IMG submission 87183) | Subsurface microbial communities from deep shales in Ohio, USA - Utica-3 well 1 S input2 FT | ecosystem: Environmental > Aquatic > Deep subsurface > Shale gas/oil reservoir > Produced... | reverse complement strand
GATCGAGGCGGCGGGCAAGGGGGATTAATTATCTTTCTCCATGAGACCCCGCAAGCCCGACCGTGGGGCTGGGCGACTTTTTAGGGTTTGCGACCGCCTTTTTCATGTATGGCGCTGCTATTAACATGAAGTCTTTCCTCGCCTCCGCCTCCATCCTCATGGCTGCCGCCAGCCTTTCCGCCGCCGTCGCCACCGGTGGAGGCACGACCACCCCGACCACCCCGACGAGCCCGACCACTCCGGCCGTGACTCCTAAGCCCACCACGGGTAGCTGCCAGAAGCCCGAGGCCAAGCCGGCCAGCAAGCCTGTCGAAGCGAAGTGCGGGAAGAAGGAAGCCCCGAAGCCCGCGCCGATCAAGTCCGCCGCTCCCGTCTGCAAGAAGAAGTAAGACGGGGCCGAGCGCCACTTAGAAAGCCGGACCACAGGTCCGGCTTTTTTGTTAGTGCGATTCCGGGTCGGGGGGCTTTGCTTCCGTCCTCCGCATGGCGTCGTTCCCGTTTCTCTTCTGGTTGCGCATGGGCTTGCTGTCTTGGGGCGGGCCGGGGGCGCAGATCGCGCTCCTCGAGCAGGAGTGCGTCCAGAAGCGCGGCTGGCTCACGGCGGAAGCGTTCACGCGCGCCCTTGGGCTTTGCCTGTTCCTGCCGGGCCCGGAGGCGCAGCAATTGGTGGCTTGGATTGCGTGGCGGACGCACGGTTGGCGCGGAGCCGCCGTCGCCACGTTGGGCTTCGTGTTGCCGGGCTTGCTCGCCTGCGGCGTCCTGGCGTGGCTTTACGCGGTGGGGAGCAGTTGGGAACTCTTGCCGGGCGTCCTGGCGGGTGCCCGCGCCGCGGTGGCGGGGGTGATCATAGTCGTCGGGCTGAAGCTATTGCTGCGGACCTGTGAGGCGTTGCCCCGCCGCGTGGCGGCGGGCTTATCGTTCGGCGGCCTTTGCTTCGGGGCGCCGTTTGTCTTCATCGCGGTGGCGGCGGGTTTGCATGGTTGGTTTGCGCGTCCCGAGGATGAGGAAGCCCCTCCGCCGGTGAGCGACCAGCTGCGTTTGGCGGTGATGCGGATAGGGCGTTACCTCTTGCCGGTGTTGCTCGTCTACTTGGCCCTTTGGTTGTGGCTCAAGCATAGCCATGGTTACGTGCAGCTCGTCGAGGTCTCGCTCTTCGCCGTCCTGACTTCTTTTGGCGGCGCCTATGCCGCGCTGGGGATTTGGCGCGTGCGTGCCGATGGCCTCGGTTGGCTGAGCGAAGCGCGGTTTGGGGACGCCCTGGTCATCGGCGAGGCCACCCCGGGACCGTTGCTGTTGGCGGGAAGTTTCATCGGCTTCCTGGCGGGGTTCAATGGCGCGCTCTTCGCCGGCTATGGTGGCGTCGGCCTGGGCATCCTCGGTCTCGTCACCGCGGCGGTCTTCACGTTCGTGCCCTCGACCTTGGTCCTCTTGGCCAGCGCCCCCTTGGCGGAAGAGGGAGTGGGCGATCGCCGCTTCCACGATGCGCTCGGCATGGTCTCGGCCGTCGCCGCCGGGGCCGTTTTTTACCTGGGATTTGCCCTGTGTTGGTCGCAGGTTTCGACGCCGCTGTTCCTGCTCGTTTCCGCTGCCGCCGGCTGGATGTTCTACCGGCAGAAGTTTTCCGTGCCGGCTTTGGTGGGGGTCGGGGCGATCATCGGCTTGTTCAGCGCCAGGTAGCCCTAATCTCCTTGATTAGCCGCGGTCTGGGTTATATCCATATTCCATCATGAAAACCCTCCTCCGTCTCCTCGCCCTCGTCGCCGTCTGCTCCTCCCTGGCGATTGCCGCCACCACCACGGCCGCCCCTGCCAAGAAGGATGCTCCCGCCGTAGACACCTCGAAGTTCAAGACGGGTGGTTGCTGCGAGAAGTCTGAAAAGGGTGGCAAGCCCTGCTCCCATCCTTGCTGCGTCAAGGCGGCCAAGGACGGCAAAGTTTGCGAGAAGTGCAACCCTCCGGCCAAGGACGCCCCGGCTCCGGCCAAGGATGCTCCGGCTACCAAGTAATTCACCCGCTTTTCGCAGAAAGGTCGGACCCGTGGGTTCGGCCTTTTTTATTTGGGCGGTGTCTTGCGCCGTGGGGGGAGCTCGCTTAAACGTGACTCATGAAGCGTTACCCTGTCCTGAGTTCGATCCTGCTGTTGGGTTTGGCGTTTGGCTTGTTCTTCTGGACCCAGCCGGCGGCCAGCCAGCCCTCAGCGGCCAGCCCCGCGGGCGCACCGCCGTTGCCGGTTTCGGCTGAACCCCAGTATGGCACCTGCGTGGCTTCGCCTGATGGAATCGGGAAAACGTTCCACGGCCGCGAGATTTCCCACGTGATGGGCCATCCGGGCATCGGTTGGTTGGAACGGACGGAGCGCGAAAAGGAAGAGGCGCCCTCGAAGGCCATCGCGGCCCTCAAGCTTGCGCCCAACGCGGTCATCGCCGACATCGGCGCGGGCTCAGGGTATTATACTTTCCGCTTGGCCCCGTTGGTCCCGCAAGGCCGCGTGGTGGCGGTCGATATCCAGCCCGAGATGTTGGCCTACATGAAGGAGGAGTTGCTCGCCCGCGGCCTCAAGAACGTCGAGCCCCACCTCGGCTCGGTGACGGAACTCAAGCTGCCGGATGCCTCGCTCGACGCCGTCCTGATGGTCGATGCCTACCATGAGTTTGATCACCCCGCCGAGATGCTGGGTTCGATCAAGGCCGCGCTCAAGAAGGGTGGCCGCATCTACTTGTTGGAGTTTCGGGCGGAGGACCCCAAGGTGCCCATCAAGCCGCATCACAAGATGTCCGAAGCCCAAGCCCGGAAGGAATTCGAGTCGGCCGGTTTTCGTTTCCTGGAGAACCGCCCCGACCTGCCTTGGCAGCACCTGATGGTTTTCGAGAAGCCCTGAGTCGGTAAGCGCTTGGCATGGGGCGGGGTGGCGGTATCCCTTAGGTATGCCCCGCTTCTTCGCCCTGCTGCTTTGCGTCGTCGGCCTACCCCTCGGCGCTGCCGATTATGTCGTGCTGGTGTCCAAGGAGACGCAGGCTGACCCGGCTTGGGCCAAGGTCGTCGCCCGGCTCCAGGACAAGCACCGCGCGGAGGTCCTGACTTACCAAGCCGATGTGCTCGAGTGCCAGTCCGGGCTTCGCCAAGCCCCTCCTCGCTGGGTTTGCTGGGTGGCTCGACCCGCGGAACTCGGCCGGAAATCGGCCTACGCCATCCATCGGTTGGCGCGCGAGAATGATGCCGACCCCTACGAGGATTTCCAGTGGGGCATCATCACCGGCCGGACGGCCGAGTTGGCGCTGAAGCTGGCCGCCCCGGCGGAACCGCTCACCATCCGCAAGGTCGGCGCCTCCACCGCTTTCGCCTCGGAGTGCGCGCCAAGCGGTTACTGGTTTTCGGAGTTCAAGGCGGGCGAGGTCTGGGTCAAGGATGGCACGCCAAAGGCGATCAAAGGGCAGGGGGCCGCTGATTCCACCGCCGCCATCGCCCAGCGGCTGAACGCCGCCGACACGGATTGTTTCATCACTTCGGGCCATGCGAGCGAAACGCAGTGGGAGCCGGGGTATCGGTACCGCAACGGCATCTTCACCCACCGCGATGGCGTGCTCGTGGGGAAGTCGCTGGATGGCACGGTGCACGAGGTCCGCTCGCCCAACCCCAAGGTCTACTTGGCGGTCGGCAATTGCCTCATCGGCAACGTCCCCCAGACGGAGGATTGCATGGCCTTGGCTTGGCTGAACACCGGCGGCGCCCTGCAGATGCTGGGCTACGTCGAGCCGACCTGGTTTGGTTACGCAGGCTGGGGGGTGCTGGATTATTTCCTCGAGCAACCCGGCCGCTTCAACGTCGGCGAGGCCCGGCTGGCCAATCACCACGCGTTGCTCTGGACCTTGGGCGAGGCCAAGGCCGCTCGCCTCAAGGCGAACATCCGTGGCCTGGAATTCGACCAGAACGTCACCGTGCTCTACGGCGACCCCCGGTGGTCGGCGAAGCTTGCGCCCGGCCCCCTGCGCTGGGAAGAGACGTTGGTCGAGGGGCCCGCGGGCGAATGGACTTGGACCATCACGCCGAAGGCCGGCGGCGCGACCTTTGCCCCGGTTGACACCAACGGCTCCGAGCGCGGGGGCCGACCGCTGGTCGCTTTCCTGCCGCGGCACGCCGCCGGTTGGGAGGTCGTCGCGGGGCAGGAATGGAAGCCCGTGGCGGCCGATGACTTCGTGCTGCTGCCGAACCCCGGTCCGACGGCGCTGGTGCCCGAACGCCTCGTCGTGCGGCTGCGGAAACGCTGAACGCGGGCCGCGAAAAATATTTAAATAATTCTTCTGCACCCCTTGTGCGTTTTTTGCGCTGGGGTTATCATGCGGCATGCGTAACTCCGTTTTGCTTGCGTGGTCTCTGGTGGCGATCGCGGCCATGGTCGTCGGCCTGCAGGTCGGCGTCGACGGCCCGGTCGTGACGCCCGCGGCGCCCCCAGGGCTGCCCGCGCCCGCCGGGTCGGCGGCCGGCGTGGCCGCGGTGGCCGCACCGGAGTCCGCGGCGTCGGCTTATCTCTCGAAGATGCAGGACGAGTTCTGGCCGGAGCTGCAGCGCAAGGCCGCATCCGGCAACGCCGAGGCGCAATGGCATTACGGGTTTGCCCTGATGATGGGTACCTTCGAAGCGCCTGACGCCACGGCCGGCCTCCAATGGATGGAGAAGGCCGCGGCGCAGAAGCATGGGCCGGCCCTGAATAGCTTGGGCGAGGTCTATATCACAGGTGACTTCGCTCCGCGGGACCTGCCGAAGGCGATCGGGTATTTCCAGGCGGCTTGGGCGAACGGTGAGCCGATGGGCATGCTCAACTTGGGAATCCTATCCGAGAACGGGGAGGGTCGGAAGAAGGATAACGACGAAGCCGTGCGGTGTTATCGGTTGGCCGCCGACAAGGGTTCGGCCGCCGCGCTGACCCGCCTCGGCGCGATGTATGCGGAGGGAGACGTCCTGCCGAAGGACCTGAAGCAGACCGTGGCCTGCTACCGCGCGGGGGCGGAGAAGGGGTCGGCGGATGCTTGGTGCAACCTTTCGGAGATGCATCTTCGCGGGATCCACGTGCCTTTGGATAAGGAAGAGGCCCTCGCCTGCGCGGAGAAGGCTTGGGCTGCCGGCGGCGCCGAAGGGGCGCTCATGGCCGCCGACCTGTTGGTCGAACTCCGGCAGGACTACCCTCGCGCCATGGCTTACCTCACCGTTTATATGGCTAAGGATCGCTCGCCGGAGGCCGGCGAAGAGGGCGAGCGGCGTTTGAATGCCTGGGGCGGGGAACTCAAGACCGAGGCCGACCGCCGCAAGTTCCGGGAGTTCCTCGATGCGTTGTTCTTGGGGGAATGGCGCCGCCGCTCCAAGGAGATCTTCGGTCGCTGATCAGGCGCCGACGTTCTTCTTGATGTCCTTGAGCTGCTGGAACTCGGGCTTGGCGGTGTAGAACTTGTCGAGCGGGTAGCAGCCGGAAATCAGCCCGTTGCGCGGCGCCGTGGTGCAATCGCTGAACGTGCGGCAGATGAACTTCGGCTCGAGCGCGCCGTTCTTCGCCGCGTCCGCGAGCATGGCTGGGTAACTGAGCACGGCGCGGCCGAGGCCGACGAGGTCGGCCCCGCCGGTGCGCAGGATGTGCTGCGCGAGGTGCGGGAGGTATTCCTGGACATAGCTCAGGCCGGAGCTGACCACGACCATGTTGGCCGGGGCTTGGGCACGGACTTCGCGGACGACCCGGACCTGGCGGGCCACGTCGATGAGCGGGTCGTGCGCCGGCTGGTAGCCGTCGCTCGGTGGGTAGGCCGCGGGCCGCTGGATATGCGGGTTGTAATAGGGCGAGCCCGCCGTGGTGTTGAGGATCTTCACGCCCAGTTCGCCGAGCAGTTTGACGAACGCGAAGGTCTCGGTGAGGTCGATGTCGATGGGGTTCGCCGCGTCCACGCCGAACGCGTAACGGTAGGGGAGGCAGGCCGCGTAGTCCTCGGGGATGCCGGGGCCGAGCTTGCCGGGCTGCGAGAGCGCGGGGTCCGGTCGGAAAGGCACCATGTCGAAGAGGCTGAGGCGGACGCCGATGTCGATCGGGTTGCCGTCGGCGCGGATGCCGGCGATGATGTCGCGCAGGACGCGCGTGCGGTTTTCGAAGGAGCCGCCGAACTTGCCGGGGCGCGTATGCGCACCGAGGAATTCGTGGAGCAGGTAGCCATGGCAGTGCTTGATGTCCACGAAGTCGGCCCCGCAGGCATGGGCGACCTTGGCGGCGCGGATGTAGCAGCGGATGAGTTCCTCGACGTCGGCATCCGTCAGGACTTGGTCGTCCGACGTCACGTTGAACTTCTTGTCGAGCAACGGGTGGCGGAAGGCCACGCGGGATTCCCATTTCTTCTTGTCGTTCGGGCGGCAGAAGCGGCCCGAGTGCGTGAGCTGGAAGCCGATGACGAGGTCGTCGGTCGTGCCCCACCGGGCCAGGTGCTCGGCCTTGAGGATCTGGACGAGCTCGGTGATGCCGGCCTGGTTTTCCGCGTTGATGATGAGTTGGTTGGTGTTGGCCCGGCCGTCGGCGCGCACCGCCATGGCCTCGGCCCCGCAGATGAGCTTGGCGCCGCTGGCGCCGAAGCGTTGCCAGCGTCGCTTCATCTCCGGCGAGGTGCCGCCGGTCGTGGTCCCGTCCCAGCCTTCCATCGGGTGGATGGCGATCCGGTTGCCGATGCGCTTGCCGTTGATGCGTACCCGGTCAACCGGTTGCGAGAGCGGGTTGCCGGCGCCGGCTTCGATGCCGTCCTCGATGGGCAGGTCCAGCCCCAGGGCGGCGCAGTGGGCGCGGAAATCGGCGACGGTCTTGAGCGACGCGACGCGGGTGAGCTTGAAGGGAGTCATGGAAGTGGGGTTCAGAAGCCCGGGATGTCGAGGCGTTGCGCCACGCGGCGCGGCCGGAGCAAGGCTTCCCGCATGCGGGCGCCCTCGTCGGCGCCGCGGAGGTCGGTGCAGGCGGGGTGGGCTTCGGGGGCGGCCAGGATGCCCAACTCATGGAGGAGGTGGGCGGTGCTGTGCTTGTAGGCGGCCGCGCTGTGTTGGCCATTGAGTCGGAAGACCTGGTCTTCCAGGGACTGGAAGCATTCGAAGACCTTGTAGACCCGCGTATCGAAGCGGCCGGTCCCCGTGGGGAACTGCTTGCCCGGGACGCCGTCCTCGAGCCACATGTCCTTCGCCGCGCAGATCAGCGGGGCGGCGCTGCTCGAGGCGCCGATGAGCAAGGGCAGGCCCGTTTTGATGGCCGTGGCGATGCCGTAGTCATCGCCGCTGTGCGGAGCGAAATCGAGTTTGAGGTCCTTGCACATCGCCGCCCAGTAGAGGAAGTGCGGTTCGTCGAGGGTGCTGATCTTGCCGCCGACGAACTTCGGGTGGATGGCCAGCTGGTGCAGCAGCCACGGTTCGTAGGGCGTCGCCCAGGGGACGAAGGACGGCTCAAGGGCATGGACGATGCCGGGGCGGATGAGCCATTCGGCGATCTGGTAGTAGCCGTCGCGGCGACGTTCGGGGTCCAGCGAGTTCAGTCCCTTGGAGGTCATGATCATGACCTCGCAGTTGTCGTGCGCCTGGACGAGGTCGATGAGGGCGCGGTAGCGTTCGGCTTTGAACGTCGCATCATGGGCGGCCCCACGCGCGGTCACCCCGGCGATGAACTTGCGAGCCGGGAAGGCCGCCCGGAAGCGACGCAGCACCTCGGCGTACATCGCGTCGTCGAGGTCGAAGATGTAACCGGTGTCGGCGTTCAGGACCGGGACCAGTTCCACGCCGTACCGTTCGGCGGCGGCGTATTGCCAGCGGAGGGCGGCGGCGAAACCGTCCCAGTCGGGTTGCTTATCCTTGAAGGGAAGGAGGGCGGCGGCGCACAGCCGCGCCCGGGTGCGGTGGTCGGCCAGCTCCTCTTCGGACGTCCATGCCCATTTCGTCGCCGACCACGGGGTGGTCGGGGTGAGGTCCTCGGGGCGGGAGATGAGCGGCGTCATGACGGAGGCGGCGACCTTAACATTATTTATATCGTTTGAGGAAGATTTGTTTCGGACGGGGTGGTCTAAAAATCGCCCCTTGAAGGCGCGGGGGATTGTCGTCAAAACCATGCCACCCCTCATGAGCGCCTCTACCGTGCCCGACCCGCGTGCCCAAGCCATCACGAGCGGGATGCAGATGACCTTGGTGGCGGGGTTCCTCGGTTGGATGATGGACGGCTACGAGCAGGCGATCTTCCCGCTGTTGGCCAGTCCGGCGCTGAAGAGCATGGTGCCCGCCGACGTGGTCTCCGTCGGCCCCGCGGCCGTCAACGCTTGGGTGGGTGGTTGGATGGGCTGGATCACCGCGGCCTTCCTGGTCGGCGCGGCCTTCGGCGGGGCGGCCTTCGGTTGGTTGGGCGACCGCATCGGTCGCGTCCGCGCGATGTCCCTCAGCATCCTTTTCTATTCGGTCTTCAGCGGGGTCTGTTATTTCGCCCAGGATCCGACGCATCTGATGGGCGCACGGTTCTTGGCGGCCTTGGGCATGGGTGGGGAATGGGCGCTGGGCGTGGCCCTGGTCATGGAGGCTTGGCCGGAGCGCCACCGCTCGAAGATGGCCGCCGCCATCGGGATGGCCGCGAACCTCGGGATGGTGCTCGTCGGTTGCGTCGCCATCGCCTATCCGGCTTCCGCGGATTCCTGGCGCATCCATTTCCTTATCGGGGCTTCCCCCGCCATCATCACCGTGCTGATCCGGTTGTTCGTGCCGGAGTCCGAGAAGTGGAAGCGGGCTGCCGAGCAAACCGCGGTCGCGCCGACGGGCTCGAAGTTCAGCGAAGTCTTCGGCGCGGAGTATCGACGGGCGACCTGGGGCGCCATCCTGATGGTCTCGGTCGTGTTCGTCGGCACATGGGGAGCGGTCCAATGGATCCCGCTGTGGATCACCGAACTGGCCGGGCCGAAGGTCCCGCAAGCCAAGGCCTATGCGATGGTCATCGTCTCGCTGGGAGCCTGCGTGGGTACGGTCTTGGCCCCGCTCGGCTTGGCGCGCTTGCCCCGGCGTTTGGGCTACCAGCTGCTCTGCGTGCTGGCCTGCGCTTCGACGGCGTGGATCTACCGCACGCCCGCCAGTTGGGATGGCCACCTCTTGTTCGATGTTTTTCCGGCTTTCCTGGCGCTGAAGATCTTCGTGCTCGGCATGACGGCGACTGCATTCTTCGGCTTCATGCCGTTGTACTTGCCGGAACTCTTCCCGACCCGCGTGCGCGCGACGGGGCAGGGGGTCTGCTACAACACCGGTCGGCTGGTGGCGGTCCCGTTTGTCCTGCTCAGCGGCTATCTGGTGCAGAGCTTGGGTGGCTATCAGAACGCCGCCGCCGCCATCACCTTGGTTTATTTGGCCGGTTTGGGCATCGCCTACTTGGGGCGCGAGACAGCCGGTCAAGCGCTCCAAGACTAAGCGATGGCCGTCAACCCGCATGATGTCCGCATCCGCGCGGTCCGCTGGCATGCGTTGCCGGTGAAGACGCGCGTCCCCTTGAAGTTCGGACGCGATACCTTGACCGAGGTCGTCTGCGCCCGGGTCTGCCTCACGGTCTCGCGGGCGGACGGCACGCGGGCGCAAGGGTGGGGCGAGACGCCCTTGAGCGTCCAGTGGGTTTGGCCTTCGGCTTTGTCCTATGCCGTGCGGCTGAACGCGCTGCAGGATTTCTGCGACTTGCTCGCCGAAGCCTACGCGCAGTTCCCGGCGCGTGGTCATGCGATGGAGATCGGCCACGACTTCCTGGAGGCGGTCTTGCCGGCGCTGTTGAAGTCCTTCAACGAAACCCTGCCGTCGGGCGTGCGCATCCCGAAGTTAGCGGCCTTGGTCTGCGCCTCCGCCTTCGATTTGGCCCTTCACGATGCCTATGGCGTCGCCAACGAGGTGCCGACCTATGAGACCTACCGGAAGCCATGGATGAACCACGACCTCGCGGCCTTCCTCCAGCCGGCCGCGGATGCACCCGCGGTTTCCTTCGCCGACCGTTACCCGGCCGATTACTTCCGCACGCCGGCGGTCACCGCCGTGCTGGCTTGGCACCTCGTGGGTGGCTTGGACTTCCTGACGGTGGCCGAAGCGGGGGCGAGCCGCGTTCCCGATGCTTACCCCAGCAGCTTGGACGAGTGGATCCGGCGCGATGGACTGCAGGCGCTCAAGGTCAAGTTGCGCGGCGACGACGCCGCCTGGGATTTCGAGCGTCTGCGGCGGGTCGCGGACATCGGACTCGCCGGTGGGGTCCGTTTATTCACGGCGGACTTCAACTGCACGGTGACCGACCCTGCCTATGTCAATGGCGTGCTCGACCGCGTGAAGCGTGAACTCCCCGAACTGTGGAGCCGTCTCAGCTACGTCGAACAGCCGTTCCCGTACGAACTCGAGGCGCATCGCATCGACGTGCGTTCGGTCAGCGCCCGTTGCCCGTTGTTCCTCGACGAAAGCGCGCATGACTGGCGCGTCGTCCGGCTCGGACGGGAATTGGGCTGGACCGGCGTCGCCCTCAAGACCTGCAAGACCCAGACCGGCGCGTTGCTCAGCCTCTGTTGGGCGCGGGCCCATGGCATGCAGTTGATGGTCCAGGACCTCACCAATCCGATGTTGGCGCAGGTCACGCACGTCCTGCTGGGCCTGCACGCCCCGACCATCGCGGGGGTGGAGACGAACGGCATGCAGTTCTATCCCGCGGCTTCGGCGCCGGAGGCGCGGGTCCACCCCGGCCTCTATCTCCGCCGGGATGGCCACGTGGACGCTGGTACCGTCGCCGGTCCGGGCTTCGGTTATCGTCTGGACGAAATGACCCGGGAGCTGCCCGCTCCCCGCGTGTCTTTTCCGGCCTAAGTCAATCGGCTTGCGGACGGGGCCGGGGGTGCCCTTATGCTATTTCTCTTATCACCCCGATGACCTCCCGTCTGCTCCTCCTCCTGGCCATGGCCGCCGCGGCTTTCGCCGCCGACGCCCCCAAGCGCAAGATCCTCTTCTTCACGAAGTCCTCGGGCTACGAGCATGACGTCATCTCCTACAAGAAGGGCATGCCCAGCTTCGCGGAGAAACAACTGCTCGAGTTGGGGGCCCAGAACAACTGGGAGTTCACCTTCTCGAAGGATGGCTCCAAGTTCTCCCCGGAGTACCTCGCCCAGTTCGATACGGTCATGTTCTACACCACGGGTGACCTTTGCTCCCCGGGCACGGACAAGAATCCGCCGATGTCCCTCGCCGGGAAGCAGGCCCTCTTCGACTTCGTCAAGGCCGGCAAGGGCTTTGTCGGTACGCACTCCGCCGCGGATACCTTCCATACCGACAACGAATCGCAGAAGGGCCCCGAGCGCTTCAAGAACCACGGCGACAAGGCCGACAGCTACGTCTGCTTCCTCGGCGCCGAGTTCATCCGCCACGGCAAGCAGCAGGCCGGCGTGAACAAGGTCGTCGACCCGACCTTCCCGGGCTTCGCCAAGGTCGGCGACAGTTTCTCCTTCGTCGAGGAATGGTACACGCTCAAGGACTTCCGTCCCGAAATCCACGTCCTGACGACCTTCAACGAGCCGGCCCTCGAGGGGGATGACTACAAACGCCCGCCTTTCCCCAACTGCTGGGCCCGCCATGAAGGCAAGGGCCGGGTGTTCTACACGGCCATGGGCCATCGCGAAGACGTTTGGACGAACCCGACTTTCCGCCAGATCCTGGTGGGTGGCCTCTCGTGGGCGAACGGTGACGCCAAGGCGCCCGATATGTCCGCCAACCTCCTGAAGGTGGCGCCAGGTGCGATGACCAACCAGCCGTACACGCCTTCGGCGCCGGCCAAAGCCGCCCCCAAGAAGGCCGACGCCAAGAAGGCCGAAGCCAAGAAGTAAGCCCTTGAGCAAGGCGGGCCCCACGGCCCGCCTTCTTTCTTCGCCACCATGACGACAATTCCTGCCGAAGCGACAAAGCTCAGCGAGCTCTCCGACCAGCAGAAGAAGTCCGGCTTGGCGGCTTGGTTGGGCTGGTTCTTCGATGGGCTGGACCTGCACCTCTATACCCTCGTCGCCACGGTCTTCGTGGCGCAGTTGCTCGGGACCGAGACGACCGATCCAGATGTCCGGAAGTATGGCGCCTTCATCATGGGTGCCTTCCTCTTGGGCTGGGCGATGGGCGGAGCGGTCTTCGGCTATATCGGCGATCGTTTGGGTCGGAGTCGCACCTTGGTGTTGACCGTGTTGACCTATGCGCTGTTCACGGGCTTGGCGTTCTTCGCCCAGAATTGGTGGCAACTCCTGATCTTCCGTTTCCTGGCGGCGTTGGGCATCGGCGGCGAATGGGCCATCGGGGCGTCCTTGCTGTCCGAGACCTGGCCCAAGAAATGGCGGCCCTGGATCGCGGCGGTCCTGCAGTGCGCGGTGAATTTCGGGATTTTGGCGGCGATCCTCTCCGTGGCGCTGATGGGTTATTTCGTCGATTTGGACAAGCAACCCAAGTGGGTTTTCCTGATCGGGGTGCTGCCCGCCTTTGTGACGTTGTGGATCCGGCACGCCGTGCCGGAGACCGACGAGTGGAAGTCGGCCGCCGGCCGCCGACAGGCCCCGCCGTTGTCCGACCTCTTCGCTCCCGGGATCCGCCGGTCGACGTGGTTGGCCGTGGCCATCTGCGCCATCTCGCTGACCGGGCACTGGATCTTCATGTATTGGCAGCAGGCGTTCATCAAGATGCACCCCGGGGTGACGGCGGGCGATCAAGGTGGCATCATCAAATGGGCCTTGTTCACCGTGATCGCCTGTTCGGTCCTGGGTAATTTCGCGTCGGGCTGGGCCGCCCAACGTTATGGTTACGCCCGCGCCCTCTGCGGATTCTTCGGGGCCTACTTCCTGTTGATGGCCGTCGCCTTCTTCTTCAGCTGGAGTCTCCCGATGACCTTCGTCTTCTACGGTGCGATTGGCTTCTGCCAGGGCGTCTTCGGCCTCTTCACGATGTGCTTGCCGCCGCTTTTCCCGACGTTGCAGCGCACGACCGGGGCGGGCTTCAGCTACAACGTCGGCCGGGTCTTTTCCGCCATCGGCGTGGTCGTCTTCGGGCTGGTCTCGATCGAAATCGGGCAGTGCCTGCTCTACGCCTCTTTTCTCTTCATCCCCGCCGCCGTCTTGGCGCTTTGGCTGCCGCAACCGGAATAGTTTTCCGGGCTAGGTTAGGCTTGTTTCCGCGGTGGGCGTTCCTATGCTGAGGGCGTGACGCTGAAACAAAAAGTTCGGTTGTTCTTCAAGGTTCAGGCGGCCACTTTTGCCATCGGGTTGGCGTTCATCATCCGGGAAAACGCCGATCACGGCTTCACCCTGCAGATGACGTACGACCATGTGTGCGAAGCCTTGTTCGGGGATGCGGATCCGAACCGCACGCGCTGGCTCTTCCTGCTCCCGCTGTTCGGCACGTTCCTCTACTTCCTCCGCACCGATCGCCGCCCGCGGAACATGAAGCAGGTCTTCCTCAAGTGGAGCATCCTTTTCCTGATCTTGGAGTTCACCACGGAATGGACCAAGTATGGGTGGGGGCAGGCGACGACGGATTTCCCGGTGCTTTTGGTCCGCTATGCCGCCGGCGGCGCGCTCGCGGCCGCGGTCTGGTGGTTGATCGAACGGTCACCCCGGACCCATCCCGATGCTTTCTACAAGCCCCATGGGCACGGTCATGGGCATTCCCACGGCCATGGGTCGACGATGGTTGGGCCGACCAAGCGGGGTGACTGACGCCGCCCTTACTTCTGGCCGAGTTTGCAGATGGCCTTGAATTCGGTCGCCGTGACCGGGGTCACGGAAAGGCGGTTGCCAGGGCGCAGGATGAGCATGTCGGCGAGGGCCTCGCAGGCGCGGAGGTCGGGTAGGGAGACCAGCCGCCCGAAGCCCTGGTGGTAGGCCACTTCGACGCAGCTCCAGCGTGGGTCGTCGCGGTTGGACTTGGGGTCGTGGTAGTCCGACTTCGCGTCGAACTGGGTCGGGTCGGTGAACGCGGCCTTCGAGATCTTGGCGACGCCGACGATGCCGGGTTCGGCGCAGTTGGAGTGGTAGAACAGCACGAGGTCACCCACGTTGGCCGCCCGCATGAAGTTGCGGGCTTGGTAGTTGCGCACGCCCGTCCAGGGCTCGGTCCCGCGGGCGCGCAATTGCTCGAACGAAAACTCGTCGGGCTCGGATTTCATCAACCAATAGTGCATGTGGGCACGGTGGTGGTCGGCGGGTTTTTGACAAGCGTCTTGGCGACCTAAACCTTGCCCTGCGGCCATGGCTGGCCCTAATGGGCCCATGCGTCTGCTGGATTCCCACTGCCATCCGATCACCGCCGTGCGCGCGGGGACGCTGGCGCCGTGGTTGCAGCAAGTGAAGGCGGCGGGCGTCGAAGGGGTGGTGGCGATCGGTACGGACCTCGATGATTGGTCGGAATACCGCCGCTTGGCCCACGAGCATCCCGGCTTTTTCCGGCACACCGTCGGCCTGCATCCCTGCCATGTGACCGAAGGCTGGGAAGACGCCGTCATGGCATTGTCGCCCTTCTTCGCCGACACGGTGGCGCCCGCGGCCTTGGGCGAGATCGGTCTGGATTATTTCCGCCTGCCGGCGGACGGCGCTGAAGCGGCGCAGGTCAAGGGCTGGCAACAGTCGGCGTTCCGCCGCCAGCTGGCCTTGGCGTATCAGTTCGACTGCCCGGTCGTGATTCATTCCCGTCACGCCTTCGCGGATTCCGTCCAGCTCATCGATGAGAGCGGCGTCGATTGGCGCAAGGTCGTGTTCCATTGCTTCGTGGAAGGCCCCGCCGCCGTGCGCGAGGTCAATCGCCGCGGCGGCCGCGCCTCCTTCACCGGCATCATCACCTACAAGAACGCGGACGAGATCCGCGCCGCGCTCAAGGCCCAAGGGCTTTCCCGTCTGATGCTCGAGACCGATGCGCCGTACCTCGCGCCGCTCTCGGTGCGCGGCCAGGAGAACACGCCGGCTTACCTTCCCGAGATCGCGGCCAAGGCGGCGGAGCTTCTGGGGCTGCCTGCCGATGAGGTCGCCGAAGTGGCCACGCGGAATGCGCGGCAGTTCTTCGGGTTCTGAAACGGTGGGCGTGGCACACGATTGTCACGCAACCGCCATGCCAAGCGGTCGTTCGTCATTTATGATGCGAACCGATGACAACGGCAAGGCATGGGGCGAATGTGGCGGATCTGCGCGCGGCGCTGGGCCCGTTGGGCTGGTCGGCGCCGCTCTTGGATCGCTTCTTCAAGGCGCGGGAATTCGATGAATTCTTGGCGGGCATCTTGGCTTCGGGGCGGCCGGACTTCTTTGCCTGCGCGAAGGAAGAGGGGAAACTGGCCTCGTCTTGGGACGATGGCTGTTTGGCCCGCATCCCGCGCCAAGGCCCCGTGGTCGTCATGGCGAATCACCCCCACGGCCTGGCCGACGGGATCGTCGCCATGGATTTCTTGCTCCGCGCTCGCCCCGACGCCTTGGTCGTGGGGAACAAGTGGCTGGCGCAGATTCCCGGGATCCGGCCATGGTTGATCGAGGTCAACCCCTTCGATCCGGACCAAGCCGATTTGGGGAACGTGGCGGGCACGCGCCGGATCCTCAGCCACCTGAAGGCCGGCGGCTGTATCCTGACCTTCCCGGCGGGTGAGGTGTCCAACCTGAGTTTGAAGCATCGCGCCGTCCGCGACCCCGTCTGGTCTCCGCAGGTCGTGCGCCTCGCCCGCCGGGCGCAGGCTGCCATCGTGCCAATGCATCTTTCCGGCGGGAATTCGCGGCTCTTCCATTCGTTGGGCCTGCTCCATCCGAAGGTACGCACCATCATGCTCCTGCGGGAATTCCTCGCCCATCGCGGCAAGGTCATCCATCTCCGGACCGCCAAGGCCGTCACGCCGGCGCAGCTCTCGGATCATCCGGACGATGAGGAAGCGACCAGTTTCCTGCGCTTACGCTGCGAACTGCTGTCCAGCCGGGAGTCGGCGGGCAAGGTCGCGGAGCGCAAGAAGCAGACGGAGGCCTGGGCGCCCTTGATCGCCCCCGTCAAGCCGGCCTTGCTGCGCGCCGAACTGGAAAGCCTGCCGCCCGCGGATTGCCTGCTGACCAGCGGGACGTTCAAGGTCTACCGCTTCTTGGGGTCGGAACTGCCGCACACCTTGCGGGAAATCGGCCGCTTGCGCGAACTCACCTTCCGCTCCGTGTCGGAGGGCTCCGGCAACGAATGCGACCTCGATCCCTTCGATGCCTGGTACGACCAACTCATCCTCTGGGACGATCAGACCAGCCAGATCGTCGGCGGTTACCGCCTGGGGCCGACGGACCGCATCCTGCCGCTCAAGGGGAAGCACGGCATGTACACCTCGACCCTCTTCGATTTCAAGGGCGACTTCTTCCGCCGGATGGACCCCGCCTTGGAGATGGGGCGCTCCTTCATCCGCGAGGAGTATCAGCGGAAGCCGACCAGCCTGCCGTTGCTGTGGCGCGGCATCGGCCGCTACGTCGCCCGCTTCCCGCAATACCACCTCTTGTTCGGCCCGGTCAGCATCAACCCGGAGTACGGCCAAGCCTCGAAGGAACTCATCCTGTCGTACCTGCGGCATAACCGTTCGGCCGACGACTTGGCGCCCTTGGTGCGCGGGAAGAATCCGCCCCGGGCCATGAGCTTGCGCGACGCCGATGTCGAGGTGCTCCAGAAATGCGCGTTCGACCTGGAGCACGTTTCCGGCTTGGTCAGCGACCTCGAGCCCGATGCGAAGTCGGTGCCGGTCTTGCTCAAGCATTACCTGAAGCTGAATGGCCGCCTCATCGCGTTCAACGTGGACGAAGGGTTCGGCGGCTGCCTCGATGGACTCATCGTCGTGGACCTGACGAAGACCGACCTCAAGTTGCTCGCCGCCTACATGGGCGAAGAGGGGGCCAAGGCTTTCCTGGACTACCACGACTTCGACCACGCCGAGGCGTGAACCAACAAAAAGGGCAGGCCTGGCGGCCTGCCCTGGTCGGCTCCTGTCGGGGGACGGTTAGGCCTTGGCCAGCGCCTGCTCGAGGTCCGCGATGATGTCCTCGACGTCCTCGATGCCCACGGAGAGGCGGACGTAGTCGTCGGTGACGCCGGCGGCCGCGCGCTCTTCGGCGGTGAGCTGCGAGTGGGTCGTGGAGGCCGGGTGGATCGCGAGCGAGCGGGCGTCGCCGATGTTGGCGACGTGGCTATGCAGCTGCAGGGCGTTGATGAACTTGCTGCCGCCTTCGTGGCCGGACTTCACGCCGAAGCCGACGAGCGCACCGTAGCCGTTCGTGAGGTACTTCTTGGCGAGGTCATGGTACTTGGAGGACTTCAGGCCGGGGTAGTTGACCCACTTGACCTTCGGGTGCGCTTCGAGGTACTCGGCCACCTTCAGGGCGTTGGCGCAATGGCGCTCCATGCGGAGGTGCAGCGTCTCGAGGCCTTGGATGAGCAGGAAGGCGTTGAACGGGGAGAGGCAGCTGCCGACGTCGCGGAGGAACTGCAGGCGCATCTTCATGATGAAGGCGATGTTCGCGTTGCCGGCCGGCGGGAAGGCCTTGAAGGCTTCCCAGTGCGGGAGGCCGTGGTAGGACTGGTCCGGTTCGGTGAAGCCGGGGAACTTGCCGTTGCCCCAGTTGAAGTTGCCGCCATCGACGACGATGCCGCCGATCGAGGTGCCGTGGCCGCCGATGTGCTTCGTGGCCGAGTGGACGACGACGTTGGCCCCATGTTCAAACGGACGGTTCAGGTAGGGGGACAGCGCGGTGTTGTCGATGATCAGCGGCACGCCGACTTCCCGGGCGATCTTCGCGACTTCTTCGAAGGGGAAGATGTTGAGGCGCGGGTTGCCGAGGCCTTCGCCGTAGAAGGCCTTGGTGTTCGACTTCACGGCCTTGCGGAAGTTCTCGGGATCGTCGCCATCGACGAAGGACACCTGGATGCCCAGCTTGGGCAGGGTGTAGTGGAAAAGGTTGTACGTGCCGCCGTAGAGTTGCGCCACCGAGACGATGTGGTCGCCGGCCCCGGCGATGTTGAGGATGGCCGCGGTGATGGCCGCTTGGCCCGACGCATGCGCCAGGGCGCCCGAACCGCCTTCGAGGGCCGCGAGCCGTTGCTCGAGGACGTCGGTGGTCGGGTTCATGATGCGGGTGTAGATGTTGCCGAGTTCCTTCAGGCCGAAGAGATTGGCCGCGTGTTCCGTGTCGCGGAACTGGTAGCTCGTCGTCTGGTAGATGGGGACGGCGCGAGCACCCGTGGTCGGGTCGGGCTTCTGGCCGGCGTGGAGGGATTTGGTGCCGAGTTTCATGGTGGGGAGGGAAGGGACCCTTTATCCTCGGTTAACCTTGGGGCAACAAGCCGTTTTCATCGTTATGACGCTTCCTTCTCGCCCTCCGGGGCCGTTCTTTCCTATTTCTGTGGCCTGCTATGGCCGTTTTCCTGCATGACACGATGAGCCGCGAGCTGCGGCCGCTCTTGGTGAAGCCTGACCGCGCGGTCTTCGGGATGTATTGCTGCGGACCGACGGTCTATGGCCCCGCCCATATCGGCAACTTCCGCACCTTCACCGTCCAGGACGTCCTGCGCCGCACCCTCGAGGTCGCCGGATTGCCCGTGAAGCACGTCCGCAACATCACCGACGTCGACGACAAGACCATCCGGGGCGCCCAAGCGGCTGGCCAGACTTTGGCTGCCTTCACGCAGCAGTGGACCGACAAGTTCCATCGGGACTGCCAGGCCCTCGGTTTGCTGGCGCCCCATGTGGAGCCGAGCGCGGTGGCGCATATCCCGCAGCAGGTCGCGATGATCAAGGCCCTCGTCGACCGCGGCCACGCCTACGTCGCGAAGGATGGTTCCGTCTACTTCAAGGTCTGCACCTGCAAGGATTACGGCAAGCTCACGCACCTGGACTTCGCGAAGCTCGAGACGCAAGGCACCAACAGCGCGGGCGAAGCGAACGACGCCGACGAATATGAACGCGAGTCGGCGTCCGACTTCGCGCTGTGGAAATCCCGCAAACCCGAAGATGGCGCCAATTTCTGGCCGAGCCCGTGGGGGGAAGGCCGCCCGGGTTGGCATATCGAATGCTCGGCGATGTCGCTGGAGCACCTTGGGGCGACCTTCGACCTGCACGGCGGCGGCATCGACCTGTGCTTCCCGCATCACGAGAACGAGATCGCGCAGACCGAGTGCTCCACCGGCATCAAGGGTTTCGCGGCGCACTGGTTCCATAGCGCCCACCTGCTGGTCGACGGCGACAAGATGTCCAAGAGCAAGGGCAACCTCTACACGTTGGACCAACTCATCGCGAAGGGCTTCACCACCACCGAGGTGCGCTACGCCTTGATCGCCGGCCATTATCGGAGCTCGCTGAACTTCACCTTCAAGGGCGTCGAGGACGCCCGGTCCGCCTTGGCCAAGCTCGAGCGCGGCACCGACCGTTTGCTGGCCGCCGCTGGGTTCACCCGGGCGGAGTTCCTGCCGCCCGCGATCCAAGAGACCCAGACCGCCTGGGGGCGCTTCCAGCATGCCTGGGAGGTCCTGCAGAACGACCTGAACGTCCCAGGCTGCCTCGGGCAGGTCTTCACCGTCCTGGCGGAGAAGGAGGAGCCGACCGCCGCGCAGGCCCGCCAAGACCTCTCGGGCTTGGCCAAGATCCTCTATGCCTTGGGCCTGACCCTCTTCACCGCGGCTCCGGTCGCCGCCGCCCCGGCCGAGGTCGTCGCTTTGGCCGACCAGCGCTGGGCCGCCAAGCAGGCCAAGGACTTCGCCGCCGCCGACCGCCTTCGCCATGAGCTGACCGCCCTGGGCTGGACGATGCTGGACCGCAAGGATGGGTACGACCTGAAGAAAGCCTAACGCTTCAAGATTGTTGATAAGTGTCCGTTGAAAGGGCCTTGGTCATGGGGCAGCCTGTCGGGCTCTCCCATGTCCCAAGACAAGCCCACCCGTTCGGTTAACCTGACCCTCCTGCCTTCCCTGGCTTTCCTTCTTTTCGGCGTCGCCCTCGCGCTCGCCTTCGTGATCGCCTCCGACAAGGTCGGGAAGTCGATCGGCCAATTCAAGCAGAACCGCCCCGAGATCACCGTCAAGGGCGTCGCGACGCTCGATGTGCGCTCGGGCCAAGGCTCGATCGTCGGCACCTTGGCTTGGCGCGGGGAGAACTTCAACGAAGGCCGCGCCGCGATGCTCGCGCAACGTGCGGTCATGCAGAAGCTGCTCAAGGAGGCCGGCTTCGCCGAGGCCGAAGTCGTCTTCGCTGCTTCCGAGTTCACCCGTCTGGAGCCGGCGGCCTTCACCGAGTTCGCGCCCAACCAAGACGGCGTGCGGACGCCGATCCAGCGGGCTCCGGTGGATTACAACCGTTTTGCCCGCGGCAAGGTGCCTGAGTTCACCTTCGCCCAGACTTTCTATGTCGAGACGCCCAATGTCGACCGGGTGCTCGCTTTCTCGCGTCAGGAAATCTACCTCGAGCAGGGCGTCACGCTCTCGCGGGGCACGCCCACCTTCCGCTTGCTGAATCTGAACGAGGCCAAGCAGGAACTCCTGGAGGCCGCGGCCAAGGACGCCCAGCGGCGCGCCGCCACCATGGTTGCCGGCAGCGGTTCCAAGGTCGGGTCGCTGCTGGATGCCTCCCAAGGGGTGATTCAGATCTGCGCCAAGGACCGCGTGGGGGAGTCGGATGCCAACAGCATCGATTTCTATTCCATCGAGAAGACGATCCGGGTGGTCGTCACGATGCGCTTCGAAATCGTCAAGGAATAGCCCGGAAAGGGGGTGGGGTGGGGGCTCGCCTCCGTCCTTGCCCTCCGCCCCGGGAGTCCCTAGCGGTAAAGGACGCTTTTCCATCATGTCCTCCCGCCCGCAGATGACTCCCCTTGAGGAGATTCGCCACTCCGCCGCCCACATGCTGGGTGCCGCCGTGCTTCGCCTGTTCCCGCAGGCGCAGTTGGATATCGGGCCGCCGACCGACAATGGCTTCTACTACGACTTCGACCTCGACCACGCCTTCACCGCCGAGGACCTGGTGAAGATCGAGGAGGAGATGCGCCGCATCTCCAAGGAGAACCAGAAGTTCGAGCGCTTCGAGTGCACCCGCGAAGAAGCGGAGAAGCTCATCCGCGAGCGTGGGCAGGTCGCCTACAAGGTCGGCCGCCTGGGCGACATCCCGGCCGGCGAGACGATCTCCTTTTACAAGAACGGCGAGTTCGTCGACCTCTGCGCCGGGACGCACGTCCGCTACTCCTCGCAGGTCAAGGCGTTCAAGCTGCTCCACATCGCCGGCGCCTACCATCGCGGCAACGAGAAGAACAAGCAGCTCCAACGCATCTACGGCACCGCGTTCGCGACGAAGGAGGAACTCGAGCAGTCGCTGGTCCGCGCCGAAGAAGCCAAGAAGCGCGACCACCGTCGCCTCGGCAAGGAACTCAAGCTGTTCCACATCGACGAAAAGGTCGGCCAAGGCCTGATCCTCTGGACCCCGAATGGCGCCGTCGTCCGCCAGGAGCTGCAGAACTTCATCTCGGCCCAGCTCTTCCAGACCGGCTACAAGCAGGTCTTCACGCCGCACATCGGCAACCTCGACCTCTACCGTACCTCCGGCCACTTCCCCTACTACAAGGATGCCCAGTTCCCGCCGCTCGTCGAGCGCGAGGCCATGGAGCTCCTCTCCAAGGAAGGCTGCGGTTGCGGCGAGCTCACGAACCGCCTCGAAGACGGCACCGTGCAGGGCTTCCTGCTGAAGCCGATGAATTGCCCGCACCACATCCGCATCTTCGCTTCGCAGCCGCATTCCTACCGCGACCTGCCGGTCCGGCTCGCCGAATTCGGCACGGTCTACCGCTGGGAGCAGTCCGGTGAACTCAACGGCATGACCCGCGTCCGCGGCTTCACGCAGGACGACGGTCACCTTTTCTGCACGGAGGATCAGGTCGGCCAGGAAGTCCTCGGCTGCCTGGAACTCGTCAAGGTGGTCCTCAAGACCCTCGGCCTGAACGATTACCGCGTGCGCGTGGGCCTGCGCAATCCGGACTCCAACAAGTACACCGGTTCGACGGAGAACTGGGACAAGGCCGAGGCCGCTTGCCGCGCCGCCGCCGCCACGTTGGGCGTCAGCTTCACCGAGGAGGCCGGCGAAGCCGCCTTCTACGGTCCGAAGATCGACTTCGTCGTGCGCGACGTCATCGGCCGCGAATGGCAGCTCGGCACCGTGCAGGTGGATTTCAACCTCCCCGAACGTTTCGACCTTTCGTACAACGGCGCCGACAACAAGCCGCACCGTCCGGTCATGATCCACCGCGCGCCGTTTGGTTCGATGGAGCGCTTCGTGGGCATCCTCATCGAGCACTTCGCGGGCGACTTCCCGACTTGGCTGGCGCCGGAGCAGGTGCGCGTGATCTCGCTGAACGACGACCTCAACGCCCATTGCGAAGAGATCGGCGAGACGCTCAAGCGCGCCGGCATTCGCGCGACCGTCGACACCTCCTCGGACAAGCTGGGCGCCAAGATCCGCCGCGCCGAAATCACCAAGGTTCCGCACATGCTGGTGGTCGGCCAGAAGGAGAAGGATTCCGGTCTCGTGAACGTCCGTTCGCGCTCCGACAAGGCCTTCGAAGGCAACCGCAGTTTGGAGGACTTCCTGGGCCTCGTCCTGGCGGAGGTCTCGGAGCGTCGCCTGAAGGTGCACGTCCCGACCGCGCCGGCTCCCGCCGCCCAGCCGAAGGCGTAATCCCTTCGACGCGAGGTTTTCACCGCCGCCCGGCCTCGGCCGGGGGACACGTTGGCTTTTCCCGATTGCAGGCCGGAGTCCCTCCTGCCTACTTGGAGCCATGCCGCTGGCTCGTCCCAACTCCCGTCGTGACTTCCTGAAAGCCGCTAGCCTCGGGGGCTTGGCCTTCGGTGCCGCCGCCGTGCCCGCCTTGGGTGCGACCACCCGCGAAAGCGCCGACAATGCTCCCCGCCGTTTGGCCAAGAACGTCATCTTCATGGTGTCGGATGGCATGGGCTTGGGGACGCTGTCCGCGTCGGTCGATTACCTGAAGCTCGTGCACCAGCGCGAGAGCCAATGGCTCCGGATGTACCGCGAACTCCCGGTCGTCCGTGCGCTTTGCGAGACGCACTCCGCGACCGGCTTGGTGACCGACTCCGCCGCCGCCGCCAGCTGCTGGGGCATCGGCGAGCGCGTGCAGAACGGGGCGCTCAACGTGGCGCCCGACGGCCGCAAGCCCGTCACGCTCCTCCAGAAGATGAAGGCGGCGCGCAAGCGCACCGGCTTGGTCACCACGGCGACCGCCACGCACGCGACCCCGGCGGGTTTCGTCACCAACGTCAGCAAGCGCGAGGACCAGCGGGAAGTCGCTTTCCAGTACCTGGAACGCGGGGTCGATGTGGTGCTCGGCGGTGGTTCGGCCTATTTCGGCGATAGCCTCGTGGCGGCCTACAAGAAGGTCGGCTACGCCCATCTGACCAACCGCACCCAGCTGCTGGCCCACCGGGGGACGGGACCCTTGCTCGGGCTCTTCAGCAAGAATTACCTTCCGATGGAAGTGGATCGCCTGCATCGCAAGGAACTCGCCGACGTCACGCCCTCGTTGGCGGAGATGACGCAAGCGGCGTTGGCTGCGCTGCAGGGTGCGGACGAGGGTTTCTTCCTCATGGTCGAAGGCGGTCGCATCGATCATGCCGCGCACGCGAACGACGCCATCGGGGCGATCCTCGACCAGATCGCCTTTGACGACGCCATCGCGACCGTCCGGAAGTTCATCGCCGCGCATCCGGACACCTTGCTGATCGTCACGACCGACCACGGTACGGGCGGCCTGCAGGTCAATGGCGTCGGCAGCGAGGACTTCGATTCGAAGTTGCCATCCTACAGCGAGACGGACCGGACTTTCCTTCGCCTTACCGAGTTCAACCGCTCGTTGGAGCAGGTGAAGCTGGAGGCCAAGGACTTCAAGAAGCCCCAGCAATGGCAGGATCTCCTGGTCGATGCCACGGGTCTCAAGTTCAAGGCTTCGGACCTGGATAAAGTCGTGGGCATGAAGACCCTCACCGAGGCCCTCCCGAAGTATTCGGGCGTCGGTTTCACGTCCCAGAACCACACGGGCGAGATGGTGGAGTTCGCGGCCACCGGCCCCGGCGCAGCCCTCTTCCCGCCGTTCCTGCGCAACGACCAGGTCCACGCCATGCTGCTGCGTGCGACCGGTTTGGCCTAGGCCGGTTTGGACGGGCACAAAAAAGGGCGTCCGTGGGGACGCCCTTTTGGTTGGTTCAGCGCAGGCTTAGTACTTCACGCCGCAGCCGTAGGGCTTGGACGTGGTGACTTCCGGGGCCTTGCCGTCCTTGAGGGCCTTGAGGGCGGCGGCGACGTAGTTGGTGGCCTTTTCGATGTCGGCCGACTTCGTCGAAGCGACGCTGTCGATGGCGCCCTTGTAGGCGAGGTTGCCCTTGGCATCGATGACGAAGCAGTGCGGGGTCACCTTGGCCTCGTAGGCGCGGGCGATCTTGGCGCCTTCGTCATTGATGACGGTGGCGGGGTAGTAACCGTTCGCTTCGTTCAGCTTGTGGCCGCCGGAGTTGATGACGAGCCAGACGACGCCTTGGGCGATGGCGTCCTTCTGGGCGTTCTGCATGGCGCCGACGTCGTAGAACTTCTTCACGTAGGGGCAACCGGGGTTGTACCATTCGAGGACGACGGTCTTGCCCTTGAAGTCGGCGAGGGAGACGGTCTTGCCGTCCTTATCCTTGGCGGTGAACTCAGGGGCAGGCTTGCCGATTTCTGCGGCGGCCGAAGCAGCCAGAGCGACGAAGCAGGCGAGGAGGGAGGTGAGGAGACGCATGGGTGTGTAGGGTGCATAAAGAGATGTAGGGGCTTCCGCACAGTTTTCAACCCCGACGGTGAGATGCCAACGAACCGTAACCTCGGCCGGAGACCGATTTTCGCCATTTTAGACTCATGGGTTGCCAAAAAGCCAAAAAAGGGGGATTTAGACCCCGCTTATGGCTGATGCCCGTTCCATTGCCTTGGCTTGTGCCACTGAAGCCTCCCTTTGGGCGGACATCCGCGCCCGTGCCCAAGTCGTGGCGGAGGCCGAGCCAGCGTTGGTCCCGATGCTGAAGCGGTACGTTCTCGATCGCCCGACCTTTGCGGAAGGCATCGTCCGCCGCCTTTCCGAGCGGATTGCCCCGACCGGTAGCGACGTCGATTCCTTGGCCGCCGCCATGCAGCAGGCGATCGCCGCCGACCCGGAAATCCTGGCGCAGATGCGCGCGGATATCCGGGCCACGTTGGAGCGCGACCCCGCAACGGAGCATGCCTTGGTCCCGTTTCTCTGGTACAAAGGCTTCCACGCCATCTCGCTGCATCGCTTGGCCCATTCGCTCTGGAAGTCCGGTCGGCGGGAACTCGCCACGCATTTCCAATCGCTGATGTCGGAGCACCTCGCGGTCGACATCCATCCGGCCGCCCATTTCGGCATCGGTATTCTCCTGGACCATGCGACCGGGTTCGTGGCGGGGGAGACGACGATCGTCGGGGATAACGTTTCCTTCCTCCACGAAGTGACCTTGGGCGGCACGGGCAAGGCCCGAGGCGATCGTCACCCCAAGATCCGTTCGGGCGTCCTCATCGGCGCCGGGGCCAAGATCCTCGGCAACATCACCGTGGGCGAAGGCGCCAAGATCGGGGCTGGCTCCGTCGTGCTGAAGGATGTAGCCCCGCACACCAGCGTGGCCGGGGTGCCCGCGGTCGTCATCGGCCGTACGTCCGTCGATGCCCCTGCGCTCGACATGGACCATTCCCTCTAAGCGATGTCGCCGTTCAATCGTCCGCAGGAACGTCCCGGCGACACCCGCGTCCTCGATTGTCTCTATCGCGTGGGCGCGTTCGTCAACGCGACCGAAGACCCGCGCGAAGCGCTGGACTTCATCCTGGCGGAGATCGTCCAGACCCTGAACGCTTCGAGCGCTTCGATCGCGTTGCTGGAACCGACCACCGGTTCGCTGCGGATCGAGGTGAGCAACGGCCTCGACGATGGCTCCGTCCAGCAGGTCATGGCCCAAGGGCAGGGCATCACCGGTTGGGTGGCCTTGCACGCGCGGCCGCTGTTGGTCCCGGATGTCTCCAAGGATCCCCGCTACGTGGAGTTGCGGCAGGGCATCCGGTCCGAATTGGCCGTGCCCATGGAACTCATGGGGAACGTCATCGGCGTCATCAATTGCGACTCCGACCGTTTGGCCGCCTTCACCGAGGCGGACGTCGCGTTCCTGTCCTTGTTGACGAACGAGGCCTCCAAGGCCGTCGGCCGCATCTGGTTGCTTCGGCAGTTGCGCACCAAGGCCGCTCAGTTGGAGGCGCTGGTGGGCGCCGCGCAGGAATTGGCCCGCGAGCGCGACGAGCCCGGCATCGCCGCGGATTTGGCCCGCCATACCCGGGCCTTGTTGGGCGCCCGGGCGGTGGCGTACTATCGGCTCAACGACCGCGAGCTCAGCTTGGGCTTCCTGGATGGCGACTGCGCCGGCAGCGTTTTCAACCCCGTCACGAGCATCGACCAGACCTCCATCGGTACGGCCGCCACCCGCCGCCGCGCCTTGGTGGTGCCGGTGGCCGGGAAGTCCGAAGAGCATCTGTTCACGCGGCTCGTCGAGCCCGTGGCGTCGTCTTCGCTCCTCGCGGTGCCGGTCCGCTACGAGGACGAGACCTTCGGCGTGCTGGTCTGCGTGTCGATGGGGGCCTACCGCTTCTCCGATGACGACAAGCATTTGGTCACGGCCTTGTCCTCCTTCGGCGCATCCTCGATCCAGAACGCCCGCCTTTACGCCAAGGTCTTCACCGTCGAGGAAGGCCTGCGTCGCAGCGAACGGTTGACGGCCCTGGGGCTGCTTTCCGCCGAAGTGGCGCACGAAATCCGCAATCCGTTGACGGTGATGAAGCTGCTCTGCGACACGTTGGGCCAAGGCCTGGCGTTGGATGACCCCAAGCAGGAGGACCTCGGCGTCATGCGCGAGAAGGTCACGCACATGGAAGGCGTCGTCTCCCGCGTGCTGGGGATGAGCAAGGCCCAGTCGGGGGCGTTCAAGTCGTTCCCGCTCGATGGCGCCGCGGATAGCGCGGTGCTCCTCCTGCGCCTGAAGTTCCAGCAGGCCGGCGTCGAGGCCACGGTGGTGGCCGAGCCAGAACTCCCCTTCGTGGAGGGCAACCCCGGTCAGATCCAGCAGGTCTTCCTGAACTTGTTGCTGAATGCGGTGCAGGCCATGCCCAAGGGCGGTAAGCTGTCCGTGCGCGTGGCCCGTGAGCCTGGTCCGCAGGGCGAAGTCATCTCGGTCCGTATCGCGGATACCGGCTCAGGGATTCCCCCGGCGATCCTGCCGAAGATCTTCGAGTCGTTCTTCACGAGCCGCGAGGACGGGACCGGCCTCGGGTTGGCGATCGTCAAACGGATCCTCCGCGACCATCGCGGCGATATCGTCGTCGAATCCACCGGGCCGGCCGGGACGACGTTCAGGTTTTGGATCCCGGCCCAGAAGTGAACAGCCGCTTGGCGGCGGTCCAGATGACCGGCACGAAGGAGACGACGACCACGATCACGATCACCTTGTGCAGCTGATCGGCCAGGGGCGTACGGCCAAGGAAGTGCCCGAGCCAGACGAGCGAACCCACCCAGAGCAGCCCACCGAGGGTGTTCCAGCGGAGGAAGCGGCCCGTGGGCATCTGCCCCATGCCGGCGGCGAAGGGGACGAACGTGCGCATCAGCGGCACATAGCGCGCGAGGACGATGGCGAGTGGTCCTTTTTCGGCAAAATACCCGCGGGCCGCCTCCAGGTGCCGGCGTTTGAACCACCAGCTGTCGGCGCGGTTCGCCATGACGTGCCCATATTTACGCCCGAGCCAGTAACCGGTCTGGTCTCCGATGATGGCCGCCGCCGACAACGCGAAGGTCAGTTCCCAGGGGTCGAAGAATGCGGGGCGCTCGCCATTCGCGACGGAAAGGACTCCGGCCGTGACGAGCAAGGAGTCGCCGGGCAGGAAGAAGCCGGCGAGCAAGCCCGTCTCCGCGAAGATGATCAGGCACATCAGCGAGATGCCGCCGACCTCGATCGTTTGGCGGAGACCCTCGGCGGTGTGGAGGTGTGACCAGAGGTCGCTGAGCCAAGGGAACATGCCATCACTAAGAAGGCTTTCCGCGGCTTGGCAATCGCCTTGAAAGCCATGCGGGTCCTCCCCACGCTTGGTTCCACCGATGTCGCCTGAATTCGAATCTTCCGCCGTTCGTCTCCGGCGCTCCGCCCTGCAGCATGGGTTGGCCGGGCAGGCGGCCCAGGAGGGACCGGTGGTGCCGCGGGCCAAAGCCTTCCTCCAGGAAGCCCGCGAGATCCAGTTGGCCGCGCATCGCTCGGGTATTCCGGGCGATGAGGTCGCCAAACTGCGCTCCGACGCGATTGATATCGTCATCGACGCGCTCTACCTGCGTGCCGGGGCCGCCGCCGCGAGCCTCACGCTGGTCGCGACGGGCGGTTACGGCCGCGCCGAACTTTGCCCGCTGAGCGACATCGACCTCCTCGTCCTGGTGCCCGCGCACACGCCGGAAACGAAGCAGGCGGTGGAATCGATCCTTTACCCCTTGTGGGATGTCGGGCTGAAGGTCGGCCAATCGGTCCGGACGGTGGCGGAGGCCGCCGACTATGCCCGCAATGACCTGCATCTGCATGTCGCCTTGCTCGAGACCCGCCTGCTGTGCGGTGAGCGTTCGCAATTCGCCCAACTCGAGGTCCGCCTTTCCGAACTTTTGAGCGGGCAGGCGTGGCAACCCCTCGCCAAGGCCATCGTCGAATCGCAACGGAAGCGTCGCGAAAAGGCCGGCGGGAGCGCTTACCTCCAGGAACCTGACCTGAAGAACGGCGTCGGCGCGCTCCGCGACGTGCAAGGCTGCGTGTGGCTGGCGCGCATCGCGCGCGGCGTGGCCGGGCCGCGTGGTCTCGGGGCCGCCGGTTTCCTGCCGACGTCCGACTTGGCCAAGTTCGAGCAAGCGCGGGCTTGCCTGCTGCGGCTGCGCTGCGAGCTGCACTTCCAGGTCACCCGCCCGACGGAGCAGCTCTCCCTCGAACGGCAGGACACGATCGCCGAGGCCTTGGGCTACCCGGGCGACTTGAAGTCGCGCATCGGCGCCTTGATGCGCGACTACTTCGACGCGGCGGATCACGTCCGCCGTTGCGCGGAGATGGTCGAAGGGGCGGTGATGGGCGAGCCCGAGCCCACGGGATGGGGCGAGCCCATCCTGATCGACGGCTTCCGGCTGGTGCCCGGTGGCACCGTCTCCGCCCAGCATCGCCTGGTTTTCGAAGAGGACCCCGGTCGCTTGGTCCGCCTCTTCCGGCTGTGCCAAGTCCATGAGGCCCGTCCCGAACGGGCGCTTTCCCTGTTGGTCCGCGAGCGGGCCCACCTGCTCACCGCCGAGGTCGCCTTCGCGGAGGAGTCGTGCAGCGCCCTGCGCGCGATGCTCACCGAGGCCGGTCGGGTCTACGGCGCGTTGCATGCCCTCCGCGAGCACGACCTGCTGTACCGTCTGGTGCCGGAGTTCGCGGGGCTGCACTGCCTGGTGCAGTTCGAGTTCTACCACCGTTGGACCGCGGACGTGCACACGCTCCGCTGCCTGATGGAGTTGGACGAGATCTACGAGGGCAAGACCGAGGTCGACCGACACTACCGCGACGTCGTCCTGGGCTCGGAGGCGCCGTCGTTCCTCTACGCCATCCTTTTCCTCCACGACATCGCCAAGTCCGGCGGCATCGAGGGGCACGCCGAACGCGGCGTCCCCATCGCCGACGTCGTGCTGGAGCGCCTCGGCTTCGACGCCCGCGAGCGCGAAGTCGCCGCCGCGGTCATCCGCCATCACCTGATCATGGGCATCTATTGGCAGCGCCATGACGTGGACGACCCCGCCAACATCGAACGCTTCGCGGCGATCGTCGGCGACGAACAGGTGCTGCGCAGCCTGCACGTGCACACCCGTTGCGATGCCCGCGCGACCTCGCCGGATCTTTGGACCGGCTTCAAGGACGGCCAGCATTGGACGCTCTATCGTCGGACGTTGGCCAAGCTCGCCGGCGAATCCGAGGCCGAGGCGGAAGTCGCCGCCACCGCCTTGCGCGCACAGACCGCGCTCCTCCTGGCGGGCACGGTGCCGGCGGATGAATTGGAGGCCCATTTCACGCAGATGCCTTCGGGCTATTTCCTGCACGTTTCGGCCGAAGATGCGGCCGTGCACATCGGCCTCATCCACCGACTCATCGCCACCGTCGCCCAGGAGGATGCGGAGCTCTCGCTGCGTCCCATCGTGGAATGGCACGACGACGTGGGCTCGGGCCAGTCCGCGGTGACCGTCGTGACGTGGGATCGCGCGGGCCTCTTCAGCCGCATGGCCGGCGCCTTCGCCGTGGCCGGCATCAACATCGTCTCCTGCCGGGCGTTCTCCCGCGAAGACGACGTCGCGATCGACTTCTTCAAGGTCGTGTTGCCCGTCGGCAAGGAACTGGGCGCCAAGCAGAAGTTCGCCGAAGCCCTCGCGCGCTCCTTGGTCGGTGGCTACGACCTCGTCGATGAAGTCGGGCAGGAGGAGATCCGCGCCACGTTGACGGCCCCGCGGCGCAAGGCCTTCGTGCCCCTGGCCGCGGAGGTCAGCGTCTACTTCGAGGAAGCCCTCGGTCGGACGGTGGCGGAGGTGCAGTGCAACGACCGCTTGGGCTTGTTGTTCCGCATGGGCTTGGTCATCCGCGGGGCCGGGTATGCGATCACGTTCGCGAACATCTCCACCGAGCAAGGGTTCGCCTTGGATACCTTCTACCTGACCCCGGAACGTGGCCTGACGACGGCCCCGCACAGCCCCGACGCCTTGGCCGAAGGGCTCCGGCAGGTGGTGTCCTGAGCTAGGTCCCCCTTGCTTCGGCCGGGAAAAGGCCTAACGTGCTCGGGTATCACCGCCATGCCCACGCACTTCCTGTCCCTAGGTCGTCTTTGCCTCGCGCTGACGGCCTGCCTCGGTCTCACTGCGGCCGAAACCCCCGCTCCCGCTTCCAAGCCCATGACCACTCCTCCCAAATTCGAAAAGGCCACCTTCGGCGCTGGTTGCTTCTGGGGCGTCGAATACCAGTACCGCAAGATTCCCGGCGTCAGCGAAGCCTTCTCGGGCTACAGCGGCGGTAAAACCCAGAACCCGACCTACCGCGAGATCTGCCAGGATGACACCGGCCACGCCGAAGTCATCGAGGTGACTTTCGATCCGGCCAAGGTGAGCTACCGTCAGCTCGTCGAGTATTTCTTCCGCATGCATAACCCGACGCAGGTCGACCGCCAAGGTCCGGACGTGGGTGACCAGTATCGCTCGGTCATCTTCTACCATTCGCCGGAGCAGAAGAAGATCGCCGATGAAGTGAAGGCCGCCTTGACCGCCGCCAAGGTGTATGCCGAGCCCATCGCCACCAAGATCGAGCCGGCGCAGGTTTTCTGGAAGGCCGAGGAGTATCACCAGCGCTATTACGAGAAGAAGGGTGGCCGTCCGTATTGCCATCTGATCGAGTACGCCCCCGGGAAGTAAGCCACGTGGGGGCCGCGCATCACGGGTCGGACACGTCTCTGCCGGGCTTCGGCCAGGTGGAGTCGCCCCCCGATGTCCCCGCCCGCCGGCGCCCGTTGGCCGCGCGCATGCGGCCGCGGAACCTCACGGAAGTCGTGGGCCACGCCGCGTTGCTGGGCCCGAACGCCTTGCTCCCGCGCTTGATCAAGGCCGATAATTTCGGGTCGCTGTTGTTCTACGGTCCCCCGGGTTGCGGCAAGACCACCTTGGCCGAAGTCATCGCCGCCGAGACCCAGTCGACCGTCGTCCGCGTTAATGCGGTGCTCTCGGGGACGCCGGAGCTGCGGGAAGTGCTCGCCGAGGCCCGTCGTTCCCCCGCGCGCAAGACCGTCCTCGTGGTCGATGAGATTCACCGCTTCAACAAAGCGCAGCAGGACCTCCTCTTGCCGGATGTCGAAGCGGGGGTGGTGCGGCTCATCGGTTGCACGACGCATAATCCCGGACTGTACGTCGTGCCGGCGTTGCTCAGTCGGAGCCATCTGTTCCGCCTCGACCCTTTGGGCGTTGAGGAGATCGCGGCCTTCTTGGGGACGGCGCTGGCCGATGCCGAGCGCGGCTTGGGGGGCCTCGGGATCAAGGCGGCGCCGGCGGTGCTGCGCCAGGTGGCCGAAATGGCTTCCGGCGACCTGCGGCGTGCCTTGAATTGCCTCGAAACCCTGGTGCTGTCGGCGCCCGCCTTGGGGACGGTCACGGACGAAGCGGTCGGGGCCTTCGCCCGCGAGCGCCGCATCCGTTACGATGACGGCGGCGACGACCATTACGACACCGCCTCGGCCTTCATCAAATCCGTCCGCGGGAGCGATCCGGATGCGGCCTTGTATTGGCTCTTCCTGATGTTGGCGGGTGGGGAAGAGCCCCGCTTCATCGCGCGTCGCCTGGTGATCTGCGCTTCCGAGGACATTGGTTTGGCCGACTCGCGTGCGCTCGGCATCGCCACGGCCGCCTTCCAGGCCTGCGAGATGGTCGGCCTGCCGGAGTGCGAGTATGCGTTGGCGCACGCGACGCTCTTCCTGGCGTTGGCGCCCAAGAGCAACAGCGCGACCACGGCCATCGCGGCCGCCAAGGAAGCCGTCCGTTCCCAGCCCCGGCAGGAAGTGCCGTTGCACCTCAAGGACGCGCATAATGCCGTCAACAAAAGCCTCGGACAGGGTGGGGCCTACCAGTACAGCCACGATTTCCCCGAAGGCATCAGCGGACAGGATTATCTCAGCAAGCCCTTGTCGCTCTATCAACCCGGACAGGCCGGCGCGGAAGCGGCCTTGGCCGAGCGCTTGGCCCATCTGCGTAAACTCAAGGACGCGCTCCGGGCGCGCGGTGGCCGGAAGTGAGCAAGCTTGCCCCGCGGTTGCCTTGGTTTGGTTCGGGGCGTTTCCCTTTGTACCTCGCCCCCATGGCGCGGCACACGGACGTCGCCTTCCGGCAGTTGTGCAAGGAGCAGGGCGCCGATGTCATGGTCAGCGAGTTCGTGCAGTCCGAGGCCCTGATCCGCGGTAACGCCAAGGCCTGGGAGATGGTCGACTTCACCGAGACCCAGCGCCCGATGGGCGTCCAGATCTTCGGGGCGACCCCGGCCTCGATGGCCCAGGCCGCGCGCCAGGTCTGCGACCGGGTGCGGCCGGACTTCTTGGACCTCAATTTCGGCTGCCCGGCCCATAAGGTCATCGAGCAGAACGCCGGCTCGGGTCTCCTGCGCTGCCCGGCCCTCCTTTATGACCTCGTTAAGGCGGTCAAAGACGCCATTCCCGACGTTCCCCTGACGGCTAAGATGCGCCTGGGGTGGGATTATGAGTCCGTCGTGGCCGTGGAAGTGGCGGTTAGGCTCGAGCAGCTCGGGGTCGAAGCCATCGCCGTGCATGGGCGCACGAAAGAGCAGGGGTATGCCGGCGAAGCCCATTGGGGCTACATCGCCCAAGTCGCCGCGGCCGTGAACATCCCGGTCGTCGGCAATGGGGACATCAAGGACGGCTTGTCGGCGAAACGTCGTCAGGCGGAGAGCGGCGTCTCCGGGTTGATGGTCGGACGGGCGGCCCTTTCGAACCCTTGGATCTTCAACGAAATCAAGGTGGCCTTGGCGGGGCAGGGCGAGATTGCCCCCGTCATTACTGCGCAGAAACGCTGGGATGCCATCATCCGGCTTGCCGAGCTGACCTTGGAGGTCCATGCCTCGCGGTTGGGCTCGCGCGATGTGCGGTGGATGTTGGATCGCCTGCATCCGCTCACGCATGGCCTGCCTGGTTCGCGGAAAATCCGGGACCGGATGCGGGGCTGTCTCTCGCTCGACGACTTGCGACGTTTACGCGCCGAGCACCTCGCGGAACTCTCGGTGACGGAATAAGTCGTTTTTGCAGGGGTTCGACACGCGTTCGTCACACCTGCAACGAAAACCTCATTTTGTTACTCGCAGGCCCCCTGTTAATAACCTGTGCAGGGCTTGCTCTTGAGACGCAAGAAAGGCAGCCCATCAACAGGGTCGTATTCGCACCCGCGGATCGCTTTCCCCCTCCGCTTACCCCACGCGCCTTAAACCGGCGTCGATTTCAAAAAATAAAACACTGATAATCAACGACTTGCACAAAGACAATTCCGGGTCCAACTCGTGAAAACTCCCTGATGCTTGTCGGCCCCCTCGGTGGTCACCTTAACTTTTAACAACTTTTAACAACTTTCAGGCTTTCAAACCGCCTGTGAACAACCTTCCTCAACCTTCCCCTTTCCACATGGCCAGCCCCGTCAGTCACCTTTCCCTCTGGGAGACCGCCAAAAGCGAGCTCCGTAACATTTTCTCCCGCACCGACTACGATACTTGGATCTCCTCCTTGAATCCCGTCAGCATCGTCGAGGGCAACGTCCTCCTGCTCGAAGCCCCGACCGTGCTTTCCGAAGCCTGGGTGAACAGCAACTACGGCGACGTGCTCCGTCGTCAGCTGACCTTGGTCGCCGGCCGCAGCATGGACTACCGTTTGACCGCCGCGGCGGGCGATACCCGTGAGCAGGCCAACGAAGAGGTGGTCGTCGCCCGTCCTTCCCGTCACGCCGCGGCCGCCCCGGCTCCGGCCATCAAGAGCTCGAACACCTTCGAGAACTTCATCGTCGGTCCGGAAAACGAGATGGCCCATGGCGCCTCGCTCGCCGTCGCCAAGGAACCCGGCAGCAACTACAACCCGCTCTTCATCCATGGTCCGACCGGCCTGGGCAAGACGCACCTGATGCACGCCATCGCGCACTCCGTCTACGCCGCGAACCCCAAGGCCCGCATCGCCTACATTTCGTCCGAGACCTTCACCAACGAATTCATCCAGGCCCTCCAAGCCGGTAATGTCGCCGCTTTCCGCCGCCGTTACCGCGAACTCGACCTCCTGCTGATCGACGACATCCACTTCCTCGCCGGCAAGGAGTCCACGCAGGACGAATTCTTCCACACCTTCAACGAGCTCCACAACTCGCACAAGCAGGTCGTCCTCACCAGCGACCGCCCGGCTTCCGAGATCGCCAAGCTCCAGGAGCGCCTCGTTTCCCGTTTCCAGTGGGGCATGGTGGCGTCGATCCAGGCCCCGGGCCTCGAGACCCGCACCGCCATCCTCCGCAAGAAGGCCCAAGCCCGCGGCCTCGAGCTCAGCCCCGAAATCGCCGATTTCATGGCTTCCCGCATTGCCCGCAATGTCCGGAACCTCGAAGGCGCCATCACCCGCATCTCCGGTCTGACGGGCATGACCCGCAAGCCGCTGGACCTCGCCCAGGTCGAGAAGCTGTTGCATGACATCCTCGTCGAGGAAGCCAGCCACACCCTCACCGCCGAAGTGATCCAGCGCAAGGTCGCCGAACACTACCGCATCCAGATGTCCGACATGACGTCCAAGCGCCGCATGCAGAACATCGCCTTCCCGCGCCAGGTCGCGATGTATCTCACGACGCAGTTGACGGGCATGTCCCTCGTTTCCATCGGCGGCGCCTTCGGTGGCCGCGACCACGGCACCGTGATCCACGCCCGTAAGACCGTCGTGAACCAGATGGAAGTGGACCCGAACGTCCGCCGCACGGTCGAGTACCTGCGCGCGCAGCTTTCGACCAACCGCGCCTAAGCCTTTCAGTGTAGGATGCACGCAGCCTGACCTTGGTGGGTCAGGCTGCTTTATTTTACGGCCCCCGCTTAGCCGAGGAGGGCCTTGACCTTGGCCACGCGGGCTTGGTCCGCGACGGGGATCGCATCGGCCGGCCAATCGGGCGCGGCCCCGAGCGAAACGCTGGGCGGACGGATGGTCATCCGCGTCGGTTGGATGCCCCGCAGCGAGGCATGCACCTCGCGGACGCCCGTGCGGCGCACGAGTTCGCCGACATTGGTTTCGCTGACGCCGCCGCCGGCCAAGATGATGCAACGGTCGCCCGCTTGTCGCACGAGCTGGGCGATGAGGTCGGCCCCGGCGAGCGCGTTGGGGGCTTGGCCCGACGTCAGCACGCGGTGGCAGCCCGCGGCGATGATGGCTTCCAAGGCGGCGGCGGGGTCGGCGGCCCAGTCAAAGGCACGGTGAAAGGTCACGCTCATCCCGGCGGCCGCCTGGACGAGCGTGCGGGTGCGTTCCACGTCGACAGTGGCGTCGGGCTTGAGCAGGCCGATGACGATCCCGTCCGCCCCGGCGGCCTTGGCGATGGCGATGTCGCGCAGCATGATGCGGAACTCGGCGTCGGTGTAGAGGAAGTCGCCCCCGCGCGGGCGAATCATCGCATGGAGTTTGAGGCCCGGCAGGCCCCGCGTGGCCTCCAGCGTGCCCAGGCTCGGCGTGGTGCCGCCTTCCGCGGTGTTCTCGCAGAGCTCGATGCGGTCCGCGCCGCCTTGGTGGGCGGCGAGGGCCGAGGCATGGGAATAGGCGACGATTTCGAGCAGCATGGACGGACGGGGTGGGGGCGGGCAGCGAGTCAACCGCGCCCGTGCCCGCGAGGCAAGCGAGCCGTGCGCCGGGCCGCATAAACCCCTTGCTACTTCAACCCTGACGGGCATTGATGAGGGCGTTCCTTGTACGTTTTTCCCAGGGGAGTCCTCGACAGGACTGAGATGAGGCTTGGCCTCGAACCCTTGTACCTGATGCGCATCGCGCCGTAGGAAGTGGATTGTTCAGTGCACCCCTTTTTTTCGGACCGTTGATGCGTTTCTGCGCGAACGCTCTTCTCCCTGCATTCATGGTCACCGACAAAACCTCTCCTTTCCCTAAATCCGCCCGCATCTACGTGCCCGGCTCGCGGCCCGACGTCCTCGTGCCCATGCGCGAGATCGCCTTGGCGCCTTCCCGTCGCCCGGACGGCACCCAGACCCCCAACGAACCGCTCCGGGTCTACGATACGTCCGGTCCGTGGGGCGATGCGTCCTTCCACCATGACGTCGAGCTCGGCCTGCCGGCCATCCGCTTGCCGTGGATCCTCGAGCGTAACGACGTCGAAGCGGTCGCGGGCCGTGAGCTGAAGCCCGAGGACGATGGCTACCTTTCCTGGAAGCATGCCGAGACCGCCCAGCGCGCGACCTCGCGCAACCGTTTGGTCCAGTTCAACCGCGGCGACCGCAAGGTGTATAAGGGCAAGCCCGGCCAACGGCCGACCCAACTCGCCTACGCCAAGCAGGGCATCATCACGCCCGAGATGGAATACATCGCCATCCGCGAGAACCAGCGCGTCCAGGCCGCCCGCCAGGAGCAGGCGTTGCCGCGGCACGCGCTCGGCTTCCAGCATCCGGGCCAATCCTTCGGCGCCGCCATCCCCGAGGAGATCACCCCCGAGTTCGTCCGCTCCGAGGTCGCCCGCGGCCGCGCCATCATTCCGGCCAACATCAACCACCCGGAGCTCGAGCCGATGATCATCGGCCGCAACTTCCTGGTGAAGATCAACACCAACATCGGCAACTCCGCGGTGGCCTCGTCCATCGAGGAGGAAGTCGAGAAGATGCGCTGGTCGATCAAGTGGGGTGGCGACACGTTGATGGACCTCTCCACGGGCAAGAACATCCACCAGACCCGCGAGTGGATCCTCCGCAACTGCCCCGTCCCCGTCGGGACCGTGCCGATCTACCAGGCCTTGGAAAAGGTCAATGGCCGCGCCGAGGACCTCACCTGGGAAGTCTTCCGCGATACGCTGATCGAGCAGGCCGAGCAGGGCGTCGATTACTTCACGATCCATGCCGGCGTCCGCTTGGCGTACATCCCGCTGACCGCCCGTCGCGTGACCGGCATCGTCTCGCGCGGCGGCTCGATCCTCGCGAAGTGGTGCCTCGCCCACCACAAGGAGAACTTCCTCTACACGCATTGGGACGACATCTGCGACATCATGGCCGCCTATGACGTCAGCTTCTCGATCGGCGACGGCCTCCGGCCCGGCTCGATCGCCGACGCCAACGACGAAGCCCAATTCGCCGAACTGAAGACCCAAGGTGAGCTGACCAAGCGGGCCTGGGATCGCGGGGTGCAGGTCATGAACGAAGGCCCGGGCCATGTGCCGATGCACATGATCAAGGAGAACATGGACAAGCAGCTCGAATGGTGCCACGAGGCGCCCTTCTACACGCTTGGGCCCCTCACGACGGACATCGCCCCCGGCTACGACCACATCACCTCCGCGATCGGTGCCGCCATGATCGGTTGGTACGGCACGGCGATGCTGTGCTACGTCACGCCTAAGGAGCACCTCGGCTTGCCGAACAAGAACGACGTCCGTGAAGGCGTCATCGCCTACAAGATCGCCGCCCACGCGGCCGACTTGGCCAAGGGCCATCCCGCGGCCCAGCGCCGCGACAACGCCTTGTCGAAGGCCCGCTTCGAGTTCCGCTGGGAAGATCAATTCGCCTTGGCCCTCGACCCCGAGCGGGCCCAGGAATACCACGACGAAACCTTGCCCCAGGACTCGGCCAAGACGGCCCACTTCTGCTCCATGTGCGGTCCGAACTTCTGTTCGATGCGGATCTCGGATGATATCCGCAAGTTCGCCGACGAGCAGGGCGTTTCCGCCGAAGAAGCCCTCCAGAAGGGCATGGCGGAGAAGTCGAAGGAGTTCCGCGAAAAGGGCGGCGAGATCTATCAGTAAGCTGGCATAGGGGATGGGGGATAGGGGATGGCTCAATACCTTTACGGCTTCCCCCCTTTTTTCCTCCCCTATGACCTATCGCCCATCCCCGTATTTCCATGTCTCCGGCCAAGAAATCCGCCACCGCTTGGTATGACTCGCCGTTGTACTACGACATCGTCTACGAGGACTACACCAAGAAGGAGTCCCGGTTCATCGAAGGCATCGTCCGGCGCCATTGTCCGTCCTTCAAGGGGCCGTTGCGCGTGCTCGAGCCCGCCTGCGGTTCGGGTCGGTTGCTGGAGTCCATGGCGCTGCGTGGGCATCACGTCGCCGGCTTCGACCTGAATCGCCATCAAGTCGCCTACGCCCAGAAGCGTCTCAAGGACAAGGGCCTGGCGGCCAAGGTCTGGCGCGATGGGCTCGAGGATTTTTCCCTGCCGAAGGGGCAGCCGTACGACGTCGCCCATTGTTTCGTCAGCACCTTCAAATACGTCCTCAGCGAACGCGGGGCGGTTGCCTCGCTGCGCCGCATGGCGAAGGCGTTGCGCCCCGGTGGTCTCTGCCTCATCGGCATTCACCTGACCGATTACGCCAAGAATCCTCCCGATCATGAGCGCTGGGCCGGCCGTCGTCAGGGGGTCCGCGTGGTCAGCGATACCTGGTCCGCCCCCGCGGTGCGGGCCAAGCGTACCGAAGCCATGCGGACGCGGATGCGGATCACGCAGGATGGCAAGACCTGGGAGGAAGAGACCCATTGGAAGTTCCGTACCTATTCGCCCAGCGAGGTCCGGGCGCTTTTGGCCAAGGTGCCGGAGCTGAAACTGGTCGTCTGCCATGACTTCCATTACGACCTGGCCTCGACCCGCCCGCTCAAGGCCGACTACTCGGACGTCATCTTGGTGCTGCAGAAGCGCTGAGTCATCGGGCTCGGCAGGCATTCTATACCTTGTCCTTTGGGCTGAGGGCCCTTAGAACCGAGCGATGTCCTCGCCCCGTCTCTGCCTCGCCTTGCTGGCCACCTTCGGTTCCGTCGCGTCCGCGCAGGCGGCGATCGACTTCATCGAAGCCGATGCCGCCAAGATGGTCATCACGATTGAGACGAATGCGCCTACCGATGTGGTGCGCTACACCTTGGATGGCCGTGATCCCGATTTCTCCGCGGGGGTTTATCTCGCCCCGATCCAGCTGCCGGAAGGCGGGACGGTCAAGGCCGCGGTCTTCGTCGACCAGAAGCGCGTCGGGCCGGTCGTGAGCAAGTCCTTGCCGGTCAATCCTGCGGACCTACCCAATTCGGCGGAGGTGCCCCTGACGCAGAACCGGGATCACCGCATGTACGATTGGGTCCAGCGCCATCAAGCGATCCTCGCCCTGAACAAGCCGGGGGCCTCGGCCGCCAAGGTCGTCCTCATCGGCGACTCGATCACGCACTTCTGGTCAGGCGAGCCCAAGTCGACCCGCGTGTCGGGCGCCTTGTCGTGGGACAAGTATATCGCGCCGCATGCCCCGCTCAACTTGGGCTACGGTTGGGACCGGACGGAGAACGTCCTGTGGCGTCTGCGTCATGGTGAAGTGAAGGGCCTCCGCCCCAAGGCCTTCGTCGTCCTCATCGGGACGAACAACCTGAACACCAACACCGTCGCCGAGACCGTGGAAGGCATCGAAGCGGTTTGCGCCGAGATCCGTACCCAGTCGCCGGGCGCGAAGATTCTCCTGCTCGGACTCCTGCCGCGCGGCGAGCGTCCCGACGCCATGCGCCAGAAGGCCGCCGAGGTGAACTCGATGCTCGTCACCCGGGCGCCCAAGATTTGCGACCGCTACCTCGACCTCTCCGCCCGGTTCATCCAGCCCGACGGGCGGATCACGCGGGCCGTCATGTCGGACTTCCTGCACCCGACCGACGCCGGTTACGAGTTCATGGGCAAGGCCATCGACGACGCCCTCAAGGCCTGGGGTCTCTAAGCCTAGGGCCGGGGCGGGCTTGGAAAGGAGGTTTTAGCGACCCAAGGAGACCTTTTAGGGGGTTTCATTGAGTTATTGACAGGTGAACAAAGTTTCAGAAACATCCGTTCACCATGGAAGCACTCACGAAGAAGCAGCAGGCCATCCTCGACTACATGCGCGAGCATGTCACCGAGCTCTCCTATTGGCCGAGCATCCGCGACATCCAAGCCAAGTTCCGCTTCGCCAGCACGAACGCCGTCTTCGGCCACCTCCAGGCGCTCGAGCGCAAGGGCGTCCTCCAGCGCATCCCGGGCGCCGCCCGCGCCTACAAGATCGCCCCCGAGGTCAGCGCCGACCTGTCCGAGACCGTCATCCGCTACGAAGGCCCGAGCGACGATCAGGTCGTGAACTTCGAAGAAGTGAAGTTCGCCGGTGCGATCCCCGCCGGTCTGCCCGACTACACGGAATCCTCGGGCGTGCTCTCGACGATGCAGGTACCGATTTCTCCCGGCGCCCGTCGCCGTCCGCCGGAGTCCTTCGCCCTCCGCGTCCGCGGCGATTCGATGATCGATGCCGACATCAACGACGGTGACACCGTGATCGTCGAGCCGGGTCACCCCAAGCATGGTGATATCGTGGCCGCCTTGATCGACAACGAGACCACGTTGAAGCGCCTGATCAAGCAGGGCGGCAAGGTCTACCTCAAGGCCGAGAACAAGAATTACCCCGACCTCATCCCGGTCGATGAGCTGGTGATTCAAGGCCTCGCCAAGACGGTGATGCGCCGCATCTAAGCAACCTCAGCGCAAGACCTGGACGAGGTCGTCCGGGCGTTCGAGGTGGATGGCATGGCCACAGCCTTCGATAACGCTGAGGCGCGCCTTCGGCATGCGCTCGCCCATCCGCCGCGCGATTTCCGTGAACTTCGGGTCGTGTTCGCCGGTGACCAGGTCGACCGGGCCCGTCAGCGTATGCAGGTCATCCCAGAGCGGGTTGAGCCGGCCCGTGCCGACGTGTTCCAAGCTCAAGGCCAGGCCTTCCGGGTCGTTTTGGTGGCGACGGGAAAGGATGGGCTCCAGCCGGGGAGCGGGCAGGGCGAGCAGCGTTTTGAAGAACGGTTGGTTATGCCAGTACTTGTAGAAAGCCGGCAGGCCTTGGGTGCGGAGGTAGTTGGCCACGGCATCGTCGGCGTACGCCCGTTCCGCCCGTTCCGCTGCCGTCGCCAACCCGGGACTGGCGCCGACGAGGATCAGCTGGCGGAACTTGCCGGGATTGGCCAAGGCCCAGTGCAGCGCGAGCCGACCGCCCATGGAGTAGCCGAGGAGGGTGACGGGCTCCGTGGCGTCGCGGACGGACTCATCCAAGATGGCGAGGTGCGCGGCCAACGCATAGTCGGACGGCGTCCGCAGGCGGCGGCGCGAGCCATGCCCCGGAAAGTCCGGTGCCAGCAACCTGTGCCCGGGCGGCAAGACGGACGCGAGCGGGCCGAAGTCAGCCCCTTCGCCGGTGAAGCCGTGGCATGCCAGGATCGTCGCCATCGTCCGGCTTAACGTTTCACGCCCAGCACGCGATCGGTCCAAGCGAGCGCGCGGGCCAGCGTCTCGCGGTTCACCGAGTTGTGGCCGGCATCGGGGAGCGAGAGCAGTTCGACCGGCGCGCCCGCCTTCTTCATCGTGGTGAAGAGGTTCGTGCCTTGCACGGGTGGGACGAGCGTATCCTTGGCGCCGAACACCAGGAGCGTCGGGGCGGATTGAGCCGTCACGTGGGTCACCGGGCTGGCTTCGAGGCCGAGCGGCAGCTTTTGCCGGACGGGTCCGCCGAGGAGCAGGGCGACCATGTTGATGGGCGCGTCGAGGCGATCGGCATAGCCGCCGTCGATGGCGTCCTTGATGATGATGCCGAAATCGGTGGGCCCGCTGAAGTTCACCACGGCTTGGACTTCGGTGCCCTTGTCCTGGCGGGAGCCGAGGAGCGAGACCATGGTGCCGCCGGCCGAGTGGCCCCACAGGGCGATGCGTTTGCCGTCATAGCCGAAGTCGGTCTGGTGCGTGCGCAGCCACTTCACGGCGGCCCGGGCGTCCTCGAGCTGGGCGGGGAAGGGGGCTTGGGTCGAGTAACGGTAGTTCATCGACGCCACGACATAGCCCTGGCCGGTCAAGGCAGCGATGGGTGGATTTTCCTTGCTGCCGGCGAGCCAGCCACCGCCGTGGATCCAGAGGACGACGGGGGCGCCCTTGGGGTTGGCGGGCAGGCGGAGGTCCAGCTTTTGGCGGGCGTGGCCGTTCTCGACGTAGGGCACATCCTTCTTGAGCGTGCCCGAGGTCTCCCCGGGGGCCGCCCAGAGCGGGTTCGCCCAAGCGACGAGCGTGCATAAGAACAGTCGGAAGGGCATGCCTTGGTCTATTTCAGGGGGTGGCGGTTGGACAGAAAAAAAGGGGAACCCAACGCCCTCCGGGCTGACTAAAGAGGAACCCCACCCCCTTTATGCCCGGCATACGCGTCAAGCCTTGGAATCGTGTCGACGGTCCCATCTACAGTCTCGCGACGACGGCGAAGGGCAAAGGGAACCTCAACATCTGCAGTTATGTGACGCCGATTTCGATGAAGCCCAAGCGTTTCATCGTCGGTATCTACAAGGACACCAAGACGCTGGAGAACCTGGAAGCGAATCCCGTCGGCTTGCTCAACTACCTCGCGCAGGACCAGGCCAACCACATCAAGCTCTTGGGCAAGAAGTCCGGCCACAACGTCGACAAGGTCACGCAGCTCGGGGGTGAGGTCGAGCACGTCGCCGACGGTCTGTATCGCCTGAAGGGCGCCATCGCCACGCTCCGCCTCCGCTTCATGGAGCGGTTGGATTGCGGCGACCACTGGGCCTGGCTCGCGCACGTGGACTCGTACGAGAACCTGCGGGAAGCGCCGCCCCTGACGCTCGAGGAACTCAAGCGTCTGAAGCTGATCTTGGCCTGAGGCTTACTTGCCCTTCGGTCGGACCTTCTTGAGCGTCCCGGCCTTTTCCTCGCGCTCGGGGATCAGGTAGGTGCGGCCGCGGATCAGGCGCTCGTAAAGGTCCACCATCGCCACGCCTTCGCGCGGACGGACGGAGTCGGCCTTGGTGGCCTTGTCCACCTGGCGCTTCAGCATGCGGCAGAGGTCCTCGGCGTTGTACTGGATCATGCCCAAGATGCGTTCGACCGAGTAGCCGGGGATGCTCTCCTCGATGTAGAAGCCATCGGCTTCGTCGTCCTCGAGGAAGACGTGGGCCTCGTTCACGCGGCCGAAGAGGTTGTGCAGGTCGCCCATGATGTCCTGGTAGGCGCCGACCATGAAGGCGCCGATGTAGTAGGGCTTATCGCCCTTGAGCGGGTGCAGGGCGAGGGTCTTGCGGACGTCCTCGAGGTCGATGAAGTCGTCGACCTTGCCGTCGGAGTCGCACGTGATGTCGACCAATGTGGCCTGGACCGTCGGCCGCTCGTTGAGGCGGTGGATCGGGGCGATCGGGAAGAGCTGGTCCAAGGCCCAATGGTCGAGGAGGGACTGGAAGACCGAGAAGTTGCAGACGTACTGCTCGGCGAGCATCGAATCGAGGCGGGCGAGTTCGTCGGGGATGTCGGAGGCGTGCGCGAGGTCGGCGCGGATCTGCCGGCAGATGTCCCAGAACAGGCGGTCGGCCAAGGCGCGCTCCTCAAGCTTGAGGTTGCCGAGGCTGAAGCGCGCGTGGGCTTCTTCGCGCTTTTCCTTGGCGTCGTGGTAGCGCTCGAGCGGGTCGAACTTCCGCTTGTTCTTGCGGATGGCTTCGAGCTCGCGGATGAGCTGGTGGGGCTTGCCCTTGGAGAGGTCGACCTTGCCTTCGTCGCGGGTGATGCGGTCGACGGCTTCGAAGATGAGGATGGAGTGCGGGGCGACGAGCGCGCGGCCGGATTCCGAGACGATGTCGGGGAGGGCGACCTTGCTTTCCTCGCAGATCTGCTTGATGTTCGCGACCACGTCGCGGGCGTAGCCTTCCATGCTGTAGTTCATGGAGGATTCGTAGGCCGAACGGCTGCCATCGTAGTCGATGCCCAGGCCGCCGCCGACGTCGAACAGGCCCATGGGGAAGCCCATGCGCTTGAGTTCGCAGTAGAAGCGCGTGGCTTCCACGACGGCCTTCTTGATGGTGCCGATGTTCGGGACCTGCGAGCCGATGTGGAAGTGGACGAGGCGCAGCGAGTCCTTCATCTTCGCCTTGGTGAGGCGCTGGGCGACTTCGACGATCTCGGAGGCGGTCAGGCCGAACTTGGCGTTCTCGCCCGTGCTGTCGCCCCACTTGCCTTCACCGGCGGTGGTGAGCTTGACGCGCAGGCCGATGTGCGGCTGCACGCCCATGCGGCGCGCGATGCGGATGATGGCGTCGATTTCCGAGAGCTGCTCGACGACGATGATGGTCTGCTTGCCGAGGCGCCGGCCCATGAGGGCGAGCTCGATGTATTCCTCGTCCTTGTAGCCGTTGCAGATGAGGAGGGCCTTGCGGTTCTCGAGGAGGGCGAGCGCGATGATGAGTTCGGGCTTGGAGCCGGCTTCGAGGCCGAAGTCGTACTCTTCGCCGGCGTCGAGGATTTCCTCGACGACTTCGCGGAGCTGGTTGACCTTGATGGGGAAGACGCCGCGGTAGCGCCCTTCGTAGCCTTCCTCGTCGATGGCCTTGCGGAACGCTTCGTTGATCTGCGTGACGCGCTGGCGGAGCATGTCCTGCACGCGGATGGTCAGCGGCGGCTTGAGGCCCGACGCTTCGACTTCCTTGATGATGTCGGCGATGCGGATCTTCCGGTGGTCACCCTTCGGGTGGACGCACAGGTTGCCCTGCGGATCGACGGAGAAGTTGTTACCTCCCCAGCGTTTGAAGCCGTAGTATTCTTCGGCGTCTTTGGTGGTCCAAGGCGATGGTTTGCTCACGTGAGTAGGCGAGGACTTTTTACCCCCCCGCCGGAAGCGCAAGGGGAAATCTCGGCGGCCGGTCGGGCGCCTTCCGGCTCGACCCGTCGCCGGGTCGGGGTTGAGATGCAGCCATGCCCGCCTCCCGAGTCATCCCTGCGACGCTTGCGTTACGGAAGTCGCTCGCGGGGCTGTCGTTTCCCTCCCCGGCGGACTTGGTTTACCGGCCTTTGGATTACGCCTGGGATGCCCACGAGGCTTACCTGAGGCGCTACGCCGCGGCCGGCGCCCGCCGGGTGCTGTTCTTGGGCATGAATCCCGGACCTTTTGGGATGGCGCAGACGGGTGTGCCGTTCGGAGAGGTGGCCGCCGTGCGCGACTGGTTGGGCTTGGAGATGCCCGTCGGGCGTCCGCCGGTCGAACATCCCGGCAAAAAGGTCACGGGGTTCGCCTGCCACCGCTCGGAAGTCAGCGGCCGTCGTTTATGGGGGCTCTTCCAGGAGCGCTTCGGAACGGCGGAACGTTTCTTCGCCGACCACCTGGTGCACAACTATTGCCCGCTGCTTTTCCTCGAGAACACGAAGCTGGGCCGCAACGTGGTGCCGGAGGAATTGCCGGCGGAAGCGATGGTGCCCGTGAACAAGGCGTGCGACAAACTCCTCCGGACGATGGTCGAGGCGCTCGGCGTGACGACGGTCGTCGGCGTCGGGGGCTATGCCGAGGAACGGGCCCGCGCGGCGTTGGATGGCTTGCTGGTCACCTACGCGAAGGTGCCGCACCCGAGTCCGGCCAATCCCGTCGCCAACCGCGGCTGGTCCGCGGCCGCAACCAAGGCCTTGGTGGAGCAAGGGGTATGGCGCTGATCGAAGAGATCCTGGGCCGGCCCGCCCTCCGCCAAGCGTTGTGGCGCTGGTGGTATCCGTTCTTCACGCGGCGCGTGCGGACCCAAGGCATCGATTTCCTCAACTATGCTTTCGAGGCGGACCCGGCGATGGGCATTCCCTTGGCGTCGGCCGACGAGCCGTTCCGTCCGAACATCCAGCTCTATCATCATGTCGCGGCTAAGGCCGGCTTGACGGGCGCCCGCGTGCTCGAGGTGAGCTGTGGGCACGGCGGTGGGGCGTCCTACCTGACGCGGACCTTCGCCCCGGCGGAATACGTGGGCCTGGACCTTAATCCCGAAGGTATCCGCCACTGCCAAAGCCGCCATGCGTTGGCCAACCTGCGTTTCGTCCAAGGCGATGCGATGGCGCTCCCTTTTCCGGATGGGTCGTTCGATGTGGTGGTGAATGTCGAAGCTTCCCACTGCTACCCGGATTTCGGCCGCTTCCTCGCCGAGACGGCTCGCGTGCTGAAACCAGGCGGTCGCTTGGTTCATGCCGACCTGCGCTACCCGTCTCAGGTCGGCTCATGGGTGGACGACTTGGCGCGGCACCCGACCTTGCGGCTCGAGCAGATGCGGCTCATCAATCCCGAGGTCGTCCGCGGCATGGAGCTCAACACCCCGCGCTACACGGCGATGATCCGCACGTGCTTCCCGTGGTTCCTGCACCGGCTGGGGCTCGACTTCGCCGGCGTCAAGGGGTCGCGGCTGCACCGCGACGCCTTGAGCGGGGAACTCAGCTACCGGAGTTTCGTCCTGCGTAAGCCGCCGACGGCTTAGGCCTTGTGGATGGGCGGCGGCGTGCTGTTCAGGCCGCGGTTTCGCAGGCCGTTCAGGACGATGAGGTTGATCAGGTGCATCACGCCGAGGACGATGACGACGATGCCCAACTTCCAGCTGAGGTGCTCGGCCACGGTGAGGCCACGGGTGGGCGGCGTGCCGGTCGAGAGGAAGAGCAGCATGAAGCCGAAGTTCACGAGGTAGAAGCCGATGATCAGGAGGTTGTTGACCGAGTCGGCCATCTCCGCGTTGCCGTGGAAGGCGTCGACGAGGAAGGCGCGGCCGCTGCGGAAGAGGGTTCGTCCGACCCAGAGGGTGATGGCGAGGGCGACGACGAAGTAGACGCCGTATTCGATGAAGCTGAGCGGGTCGGTGACTTCATAGTTGGCGCCGTCGGTGGCGGCGAGGAGGGCGAGCGTTGGCATGGCGTGATTCATCTTCACGGCCGGTTGGGCGCCTTCAAACCTTCAGTTTTTATATTAGTTTACAACAGGCGGGGTATTACGCGGCGGCGCATCGAGCCAGGCTTCGTCATTTGCGCCCGAGGTTACCGCCCTAAAACCGGCCGGGAGGGAGGCTTAATCGAGGCTATTGGAAATGGGCGGCGCGCCGCCGGTCGCGTTCACTTGGGCTCGAGCAGGATGAGCCTTCCGGGCGTGCTGGTCCCTGCGGCCAACGAATTGCCCCGGCAGTATTCGGCGATGAGCAGGCGGTGGCCGGGGAGGGCGATCATCGAGATGGGCCGGGCCAGCGGCGCGGCCAAGGTCTGCACGCGGGCTTGCTTCTTGGCCACGTCCAGCTGGACGAGCAGCAGGTCGAAGCCGCTCTGGTCCTTGAGGTAGTTGCCGAAGCGGGTGACCACGTAGCGGTCGCCGAGCGGCGCCGGCCAGTCGGGTCCGAGCTCGAGGATGGTCGATGGCGACGAATGCGGCGTGAAGGTGGCCCGGCCGCCGCGGTCATTCGCGTCGGGTCCGAGGTTCACGAACGGACGCGTGAAGACGAGGTCCTTCGGGGCATCCGGGGTGTGCGGGTAGGGCTTGGTCGTCCAATCGCCAAACTCATAAGGGAAGCCGTAGTGCTGGCCGCGTTCGATGAGGTTCAGTTCTTCCGGGGTGTCGGCATCTGTGCCGTTTTCCACGCCGAGCAGCTGGCCTTGGCGGTTCCACATGAAGTGGTAGGTGTTGCGGAGGCCGTGCGCGAAGATCTCGATCCGCGGGTGCTCGAGCTTCGGGTCCAGGCGCCAGAGCGTCGCGGTCAGCGGGTTCTCGCCGGACTTGTCGTAGTTCGGGGAGGTGCCTTCTTCGCCACCGTCGGTGCGCGAGCCGCTGCTGACGTACAGCAAGCCATCGGGACCTTGGGCGATATGGTTGACGCCATGGTTGTAAGGCCCGACGCCGAAGTGGTAGGAGGTGTGGTGCCAGGCCTTAGGCTTGGTCCAGCTGCCGGGCCCGGTCCAAGGTTCGGTGCGCCAGATCGTGACTTCGTTTTCGACCGGTTGCTTGGATTTGTTGCCTTGGTTGCTGATGAAGTAGAGCCGTCCGCGGTCGTCGGTGCCGAGCCCGAGGCAGGTCGCGTCGCCCAACTTCGGGTCGAGGATGTCCTTGCCGGACCACAGGAGCTTCACGTCGCGGGTGGCCAAGTGCCAGGTCCAGAGGTCGCCGTTCGCGGCAAGGATGACGACGTGCTGGCCGTCGGGGTGCGCCACGAGACGCGTGGGCTGGAAGTCGAGCGGGGCGGCCACGCTGAACTTCCAGCCGGCCGGCGCGGCCGGGAGGACGTCGGGCGACATCGCCGCAAGCAGTTGCGCGTGCGTCGGGTACTTGGTCTGGGTGCGGAGGTCCGCGATCTCCTGGGCGGTGGTCGCCGGGTAGGCGTTGCCCCACTGCGAGAAGATGAAGTTGAACACCTCCGCCAGCTGCGCATCGGTGAGCGTCACCGGCGGCATCCACCCGTTGTACTTCTGGCCGTTGACGGTGATGTCGCCGCGCAAGCCCTCCAGCGGGGCCTTGAGCGCCTTGGACCGCTGCGTGGCGATGAAGTCGGAGCCGGCCAGCGGCGGGAAAGCGTTGGGGATGCCCCGTCCCTCCTGGCCATGGCACGCCGCGCAATACTGGCGATACAGCTCGGCTCCCGTGGGGGCGCCTTGGGCGCAGAGCAGGGCAGGGAGCAAGCAGAGCAACGTGCGGAATGGCTTCATCGCAGGGGTGCCCTCATTTAGGGAGGCCGAGTCGGGCCTGTCCAGCCAAGGGCGGGATTTCCTCTGGAAACCGCCGGCTGGTCCCTTAGGTTAGGCCTAACCCCATGCGCTGCGTCCTCTGGCTGCTTTGTTCCTGTCTTGGTCTGCTGGCCGCCCCGGCCCAGCCGAACATCCTTTTCATCCTCACCGACGACCAAGGCTACGGTGACCTTTCCGCCCATGGTAATCCGGTGCTGAAGACGCCGCACCTCGATCGTTTGCGGGCGGAGAGTTGCCGCTTCACCGATTTCCACGTCTCCCCGACGTGCGCCCCGACGCGGAGCGCGTTGCTGACCGGCCGCCATGAGTTCAAGAACGGCGTGACGCATACCATCTTCGAGCGGGAGCGCCTGACGTTGGCGGCCACGACCCTGCCGCAGGTTCTGCAGAAAGCGGGTTACCGGACGGCCATTTTCGGCAAGTGGCACCTCGGCGATGAGGCCGACTATCAGCCTGGTCGCCGCGGTTTCGACGAGGTCCTCATCCACGGCGCCGGGGGCATCGGCCAGACTTATGCGGGCAGCTGTGGCGACGCGCCCGGCAATACCTATTTCAATCCGACCCTTCTGCATAACGGAAAGTTCGAGAAGACGCAGGGGTTCTGCACGGATGTGTTCTTCGAGCGTGCCGCGCAATGGATCGAACAGTCAGTCGCGGCCAAGCGCCCGTTCTATTGCCACGTGGCCACCAACGCCCCGCACGCTCCCTACACGGCCAAGCCCGAGGATGCGGCGCGCTATGCCGGGAAGGCGCCGAACGCCCAGGTCGCCCACTTCTACGGGATGATCCACAACATCGACGAGAACGTCGGACGGCTCCTCGCCAAGTTGGACCAACTGGGCGTGGCGAAGGATACGATCGTGGTCTTCATGAACGACAACGGCACCGCCGCGGGGCAGGCGGTCTTCAATGCCGGCATGCGCGGGGCCAAGGGTACGGCCTTCCTCGGTGGGACGCGCGCGAATGCGTTTTGGCGCTGGCCGGGTCGGCTGGGGGCCCGTGATGTCGATACGCTGGCCGCCCACATCGATTTCATGCCGACGGTCTTGGCGCTGACCGGGACACCCTTGCCCGACTCGCTGGGTCCGCAGGTGGAGGGGCTCAGCCTGGCTCCATTCATGCGCGAGGGCCCCGTGAGCATCCTGTGGCCCAATCGCACCTTGGTGACGCACGTCGGGCGCTGGAACCGCGGCGCTTCACCCGAAACAGGCAAGTACGTCGGTTGCTCGGTCCGGACCGAACGTTGGCATCTCGTTTCGAGCCTGCCGCCGGGCGCGAAGCCCGCGGCCATCGCCCAAGGACCCCGCTGGATGCTCTTCGACGTGAAGCAGGATCATGGCGAGCAAACCAATGTCGCCGCCGATCATCCGGCGGTGGTCAAGGCGTTGTCCGACCACTTCGAGAAGTGGTGGACGGAGGTGCAGCCCTCCCTCGTGAACGAAAAAGCCGTCGGTCCCGCCGAGAACCCCTTCAAGGTGATGTATCGCGAACAGATGGGGAAGTGAGCGAACGGAGCGGCCGTCGGCGGCGTCGGGGGCGGCGGCCGCCGAGGGCATCGCCGCCGCACGCTCGCCATTCCGCCGGACAGCGGACCGATCCGCTGCTTTACGCCAGCACCTTCTTCACGACTTCCCCGTGGATGTCGGTGAGGCGGAAGTCGCGGCCTTGGTAGCGGTAGGTCAGGCGGGTGTGCTCCACGCCCATGAGGTGCATGATGGTCGCGTTGAGGTCGTGGACGTGGATGGGGTCCTTGACGATGTTGTAGCAGAAGTCGTCGGTCTCGCCCACGACATGGCCTTTCTTGACGCCGGCGCCGGCCATGAGGACCGTGAAGCAGCGGGGATGGTGGTCGCGGCCGTAGTTGGTCTCGGTCAAGGCGCCTTGGGAATAGATGGTGCGGCCGAATTCGCCGCCCCAGACGATGAGCGTGTCGTCGAGCAAGCCGCGCTGCTTGAGGTCGGTGAGCAACCCCGCGGTCGCTTGGTCGGTGTCATGGCCCTGCCCTCGCAGGGCCTTCGGGAGGCCGCCATGGTGGTCCCAGCCCATGTGGAAGAGCTGGACGAAACGGACGTCGCGTTCGCAGAGGCGGCGGGCGAGGAGGCAGTTCGAGGCGTAGGAACCCGGGCGTTTCACGTCCGGACCATAGAGGTCGAGCACGTGCTGCGGCTCCTTGGAGAAATCGAGCAGGTCGGGCACGCTGGTCTGCATGCGGAAGGCGAGTTCGTACTGCGCGATGCGGGTCTGGATTTCGGGGTCGCCGAGCACGCCATGGCGTTGCTGATTCAGCGCGGCGATCTCATCGAGGGATTCGCGGCGAATGGCTCGGCTCATGCCTTCGGGGTCCTTGAGGTAGAGCACGCGCTCGCCTTTGTTGCGCAACTTCACGCCCTGGTGCTTCGAGGGCAGGAAGCCCGCGCCCCAGAGGCGGTCGTAGAGCGGTTGGTCGTCGGGGCGGCCACTGCCGAACGAGGACATCACGACGTAGTTCGGGAGGTTGTCGTTCTCGCTACCGAGGCCGTAGCTGGCCCAGGAGCCGATGGACGGGCGACCGGCCAACTGGCTGCCGGTCTGCATGAAGGTGATCGCGGGGTCGTGGTTGATCGCCTCGGTGAACATCGAGCGGACCATGCACCATTCGTCGGCCTTGCCCGCCATGTGCGGCATGACTTCGCTGAACCACAGGCCGGACTGGCCGTGTTGCCTGAACTGGAAGATCGAAGGGGCGACGGGGAAGCTCTTCTGCCCCGAGGTCATCGTGGTCAGGCGCTGGCCTTGGCGGATGGACGCCGGCAGGTCCTGCGCGCGGAACTTGGCCATCCCGGGCTTGGGGTCGAAGAGGTCCATCTGCGACGGTGCGCCCGATTGGAACAGGTAGATGATCTTCTTGGCCTTGGGCTTGAAGTTGGGGAAGCCCGTCGCTTCCGCTTTTCCGGCAAAGGCGGTCGGGGCGAGGATCGAGCCCAGGGCGGCGAGGCCGATCCCGCCCGCGGAGCGTTTCAGGAAGGTCCGGCGGGACAGGGCGAGCCGGGTGGCGTCGTCGAGGCCCAGGAAGTCGCGGTCGTTGCAGTTCATTCGCGGGTGACGGTTTCGTCGAGGTTGAGGAGGACGTTGGCGGTCACCGTCCAGGCGGCCAGTTGCGCGGGATCCAGGTCGGTCGGCACGGCGCTTTGGCCATTGGCCAGGAGTTTCTTCGCCGCTGGGAGGTCGGCGGCGTAAGCGGTCAAGCGTCGGTCGAGTCCCTTGCGCAGGACGGCGAGTTCCGCGGCGGTGCCTGGGCGGCTGGTGACGCGCTGGAAGGCCCAGGCCAGGCGTTGGTCGACGGTGCCGGGTTGGCGCAGGGTGAGTTCGGCCAATTTGCGCGACGCTTCCACGAAGGTGACCTCATTCAGGAGCGAGAGGGCCTGCATCGGCGTGTTGCTCCGGAAGCGTTTCACGGTGCAGACCTCGCGGGTGGCGGAGTCGAAGAGGAGCATCGATGGCGGAGCCGCGGTGCGTTTCCAGATGGTGTAGAGCGAGCGGCGGTAGAGGCCTTCGCCGGTGTCGGCCTTGTAGTTGCGCATGTCGCCGTAGACGCTGGTCTCATCCCAGACGGCTTCGGGCATGTAGGGCTTCACGCTGACGCCACCGACCTTGGGGACCAAGAGGCCGCTCACGGCGAGGGCTTGGTCGCGGATGGTCTCGGCCGGAAGGCGGAAGCGGGGGCCGCGTGAGATCCAGCGATTCTCGGGATCCTTCTCCAGCTTCTCCGGGGTCACGACCGTGCTCTGGCGGTAGGCTTGGCTCATCAGGATGAGCTTCTGCATCCGTTTCATGTCCCAACCGTTTTCGGCGAAGTCGACGGCCAGCCAGTCGAGCAATTCCGGGTGGCTGGGCCATTCGGCCTGCGAACCAAAGTTCTCGGAGGTCTTCACGAGGCCCGTGCCGAAGAAGTTCTCCCACGCGCGGTTGACCCACACGCGGGCGGTGAGCGGGTGTTGGCCGTTGACGAGCCAGCGGGCGAAGCCGAGACGGTTGTTGGGCTCGCCGGCGGGCAGCGGCGGGAGGACGGCCGGCAGCTTCCGTTCCACCTTGACGGTGGGTTTGTCGTATTCGCCGCGGTCGAGCACGAAGGCGTCCTTCGGCTGCGGGAGTTCTTTCATCACCATGACGTCGATGATGCCCGGCAGCATGTCCTTGGTGTTCCGCAGGCTGGCGAGATGGGCGTCGGCGGAACGCTTCGGGTGTTCGGGGCTTTCGCTGAAGGCCTTGGCCAGCGCCTTGCGTTCATCGGCCGTCCGCTTCGCCGGATCCTTGAGGACGAGGGCGCGGAGTTCGGTGGCTTGAGGCGTGTCCTTCAGGTTGACGAGGCTCGCGGGGAGACCCGTCGTGCTGAGCCGGAAACGCCCGATGTTGTGGTTGGCGAGGGCCTCGCAGCGCAACGTGATGGTCAAGGTCGACCCGGTCGGCACGGCCGTCGGCGTGAGCACGAAGAGGCCTTTGCGCGGAACGCGGTTTTCGGCGACATTGCCGCCGATGGCCCAGCCGGCGCCATTCTTGGCGCGGGCAGCCTGGGCTTTTTTGGCGCCCTTGGCGGGCTTGGTGGCCAGGCCGCCTTCCACGAGGTTCTTGATCGGCCAGCCTTCTTGGCTGAAGTCGGCTTGGGCATCGATGAAGTCGAGTTCGACCTTCTTGCCGTCCGCCAAGGTCAGGACGGCATCGACGCCGCTCAGGACGAAGTTGCCGTTCGGGGCGCGGCCGAGGCTTTGCGTGGGCAGGGAAGCGTCCGGCATCACCTCGAGCAGCAGGCCCGTGAGTTCGCCGACGGGAGCCGGAGCGGTGACGGTGTAGACGTCCTTGTCGGGGTTCGCGCCACCCGCGAGCCAACTGCCGTCGGCTTGTCGCTTGAGCGTGGCGCCGCCTTTGCTGACGGCTTGGGTGCCGCCGAGCGCGGACCAGGTCGCGGTCCGGCCGGCGAAACTTTGCCGCAGCTTCTGTTCCCAGGCGTTTTGGGCCGCCGGGACTTGTTTGGTCGCGGCCTTCACCGCGAGTTCGGCTTCGGCGATGGCTTTCTCGACTTCGGCGAGGCGGGCCTTGGCCGCCGGTGTGGCGAAGGAGTAGGTGGGGGCTGTGTTGCCGCCTTTGCGGGTCGAGGCCGAGCCACCAAACTCACCGAGCACGCCCGTTTCGTCGTTGGAGTTGAAGTAGGCGAAGAACTGGAAGAATTCCTTTTGGCTAATCGGGTCGTACTTGTGGTCGTGGCAACGGCAGCAGTTCATCGTCAGCGCCATCCAGGTCGAACCGGTCGTCTCGACGCGATCGATGACGGTTTCGACGGCCCACTCCGCCACGATGCGGCCGCCCTCGCCGTTCAGGCGGTGGTTGCGGTTGAACCCCGTCGCGACGATCTGGTCTTCGGTCGGATTCGGCAACAGGTCGCCCGCGAGCTGTTCGATGGTGAAGGCATCGAAAGGCTTGTTGCTGTTGTAGGCACGGATGACCCAATCGCGCCAAGGCCACATGGTCCGGTGCGTGTCGCTCTGGAAGCCGTTGCTGTCGGCGTAGCGGGCGAAGTCGAGCCACTGGGCGGCCATGCGTTCGCCGTAGTGCGGCGAGGCGAGGAGGCGGTCGACGGCCTTGGACCAGGCCTCGGGGGACGTGTCGGCCAGGAAGGCGGCGAGGTCCGCTTCCGAGGGCGGCAGGCCCGTCAGGTCCAGCGCGGCCCGGCGGAGGAGGGTGGTGCGGGGGGCTTCCGGGTTGCCGCTCAAGCCTTTGGCGGCGCGGGCTTGGGCGACGAAGCCGTCGATGGCGTTGCCGCCTGCGGGGATGGTGGGGACCGCGGACTTCTTCGGCGTTTGGAAGGCCCAGTGGCCTTGGTAGACGGCGCCTTCCTTGATCCAGCGGGCCACCAATTCGATCTGCTCCTTGGAGAGCACCTTATGGAACTCCGCCGGCGGCATGTGGTCGTCGGCATCCGTCGTCAGCAGGCGCTTCATCACCGAACTTTGCTCGGGGTGCCCCGGGACGATCGCGGGGTCGCCCGACTTCCCGCCCCGTCGCGCGGCCTCGAGCGAATCGAGCCGGAGCTTGCCCTTCATCTTCGCTTCGTCGGGGCCGTGGCAGGCGTAGCAGGTGTCGGAGAAGATGGGGCGGATGTCGCGGTTGAATTCGACAGGGTCCGCCGCCAGCACCGCGGAGGCGGCGGCGAGCAGGACCACGAGGGTGGCTCGACGGACGCGCATCGTTTATTTGGCTTCGGCCAAGGACTTGATGGACAGCGCGCGGAAACCGACGGCATCACCATGACCGGCGAAGCCGAAGAAGCCGTTCTTGCGGTCCTTGCCCGGGTGGGCGCTCTTGCCCATGACCGTGGCCATGTCGACCTTGCTGAGGTCGGCGTCGAGGATGACGAACCCATTGAGCTCAACCTTGATGGTCGAGCCCTTGACGGTGACTTCCTGGAAATTCCATTCGCCGATGGGGCGCTGGTAGCCGCGCTGGGCGGCGACCATGCCGTAGGCCGAGCCGTGCACCTGGCGAGGGTCGAGCTTGCCCTTCACCTTGTCGTAGTTGTCGTCCAGCACCTGGAGTTCGCACATGCCGACGTAGGCGGTGTTGCCGGTGCCGGGGAAGCGGAGGCAGAGGCCGTTGTTGCCGCCGGCCGGCACCTTGAATTCGAGGCGGGCGACGAAGTCGGTCAGGTCGTCCTTGTGGTAGAGATTGCCGCCTTTGCCGGGTTTGCAGAAGATGGCGCCATCCACGACCTCGTATTGGTCCGTCGCGCCCTTCCAATCGGTCAGGTCCTTGCCGTTGAAGATGGTCTTGAAGCCTTCGGTGCCCTTCGAGGCGAGGTACTTGTTGGCTTCGGCCCCGTTGATTTCGCGGACGAAGATATTGCGCCAGCGGATCGGGGCGCCGTGCGTCTGGAGGCAGATCGGGCCCTTGGCCGGCACGGCCAGTTTCCGGTCGTAGTAGTTCTCGAGGCTGGCGTGGTCGACGGTCTGCTGGCCGTTGAGCCAGATGCTGACGCGGGCGCCGACCATGACGATGCGCAGCGTGTTCCACTCGCCGGGAGCCTTGTCGGCGAGGACGAGCGGGAACTTGCCGTTGTTCAGGCCGTTGTTCCAGAGCGCGCCGCTGCCCTTGTCGGCGCCGTTCTTCTTTTCCTTGGCGTTGGCGGGGTCCCAGATCTGGACCTGCGGCACGTTGCGGAGGTAGATGCCGGAGTCGCCGAGCGGAGCCATGTTGTACTCCAAGGTCAGTTCGATGTCGCCGTATTCCTTCTCGGTGGTGGCGTACTTGCCCTTGCCGTCGTTGACGAGTTCGTCGCCTTCGGCCTTCCAGTGGGACCGCATGTCGGCGGTCCAGGCCTTGTCGCGCTCGGCGCGCTTTTCGGGCGAGAGGGCGAGGTAGGCCCGGTGGTCGGAGGTGTCGCCGCCGCGCCAACCGGTGAGGTCCTTGCCGTTGTAGAGCGAGGTGAAGCCTTCGGGGGGCGTGGGCGCGGCCGTCAAGGCGACGGAGGCGAGGAGCAGGGTAAGGAGACGCATGGAGGGAGGAAAGGAGATCAGAGCGGCTCGAGCGTGCAGCGCTTCACTTCGAAGGCGCCGCCTTCGGATTGGAGGCCGATGGCGCCTTCGGTGAGGTTCAGGCCGGTCGCCTTGTTCACTTCCTTGCCGTTCACGAGGATGGTCACCGTGTCCTTGTCGCAGATCGTGGTGAAGGTGTTCCATTCGCCGGCGGGCTTTTCCGCGTCGAGCTGCTTGCCGATGCGGTAGCCGCGCACGGTGCCATCCTTGGCTTTCAGGGCGACGCCTTCCTTGGCCGTGGCGCCCGACCAGAGGTAGAAGTCGCCTTGGTTCTTATGCATGCCTTGGCACTCGATGCTCTTCGGCCAGATGGCGTCCGGCGCGGTCATGTGGACGACGACGCCGGTGTTGCCGGGTTTGGTGAAGCGCCACTCGACCGTGAACTTGTACTGCTTGTAGGATTTCTCGGTGCGGAGGAAGCCGTTGGGCTTGCCGGTGCAGACGAGGAGGCCGTCCTTCACCGTCCAGGTTTCGGCGGCGGGCGCGCCGCCCTTCAGGAAGGAGGTCCAGCCGGCGAGGTCCTTGCCGTTGAAGAGTTCGACCTTCGCGCTGGGCGCGGTGGCGGCAACCGCGGCGGCGGCCGGGGCATCGGCAGCCTGGGCCAAGGGGGAAGCGAGGACGGACGAGAAGATCGCCGCCCAAAGTGGGAGGAGGGTGCGTGGGGACATGGGCTGAAGTTAGCCCAACCCCGACTCATGAGAAGGCTAAAGAAGGGCCTCCACCGGCAAATGAAGGTCAATCCCCATGCACCCCAGTCTAAAGCCTAGGCCGTCAGTTGCAGGGCGGAGAACTCGTCCAGGAACAGGCGCACGCTTGGGTGCGTCCGTAGGATCGAGGCAGGGCACTTCGGGGTCAGCGGCCCGAGGCAGGCGGCGGCGACGGCTTGGGCCTTGCGCATGCCCGGAACGACGACGCTCAGGTGCCGGGCTTGGCGGAAGACCGGAATGGTCAGGCTCAAGGCTTGCCTGGGGACTTCCGCCAAGGTCGCGAAGCAACCGTCATTCAGTTGCTGCTGCCGACAGGCGTGGTCGAGGTGGACGACCTTGACGCCCTGCGGGTCGTCGAAGTCGGCGACGGGCGGGTCGTTGAACGCGATGTGGACGTTTTCGCCGATGCCTAGGCAGATGAGGTCGATGGGCGCAGCCGTGAGCAAATGGGTGTAGCGAGCGGCTTCCTGCGCTGGGTCCGGCGCTTCCCCCTGGATTTCGGCGAAGCTGCCGAGGGCGACGTGGTCGAGGAAGTGCCGCCGGAGGTAGGTGCGGAAACTCGCGGGGTGCTTCGCGCCGAGTCCGATGTACTCATCCATATGGAACCCGTCCACCCGTGACCAGTCCACGGCGCCGCGGCTTTGGAGGATGAGCTCGGCCAGGAATTCGTTCTGCGATGGGGCGCAGGCGAAGATCACCCTGGCCCGTGGTTGGAGGGCCAGCGTCCGCGCCAACAGCGCGCAGACGTGGGCGGCCGCCTGCTGGCCCATCTCGGCCCGCGTCCGGCGGACGTCGGTCGGGATGGGCTGGTCAGGCAAGGCCATGGGTTATGCCATGATGCCCTTGACCAGCTTGCCGGCGACACCCGTCAGGCGGATGTCGAGGCCTTGGAGTTTCACGGTCAGGCGCGTGTGCTCGATGCCCATGAGCGCGAGCATCGTGGCGTGCAGGTCATGCACATCGACGATGTTCTCGACGGAGCGGTAACCGAGTTCGTCGGTGTTGCCGTACACGGTGCCCGACTTCACGCCGCCGCCGGCGAGGAAACGCTGAAGCCGAGGATGTGGTGGTCGCGACCGCTGCCTTGGCCCATCGGCGTGCGGCCGAATTCGCCGCCCCAGAGCAGGAGGGTGTCCTCCAACATGCCGCGTTGCTTGAGGTCGGCGATCAACGCCGCCGTCGCCTGGTCCACGTCCTTGGCGGCCGACCGCATGCCGTCTTCGATGCCGCCATGGTGATCCCACGCGCGGTGGTAGAGTTGGATCATCCGCACGCCGCGTTCGGCGAGGCGGCGGGCCATGAGGCAATTGGAGGCGAAGGAGCCGTCGCCGACTTCCTTGATGCCGTACTGCTCGAGGGTCTTGGGCGACTCGTTCTTGAAGTCCAGGAGGTGCGGCACGCTCGACTGCATCTTGAAGGCGAGTTCATACTGGGCGATGCGGGTCGCGATCTCGGGGTCGATCGTCTCTTCGGCGAGGGTGCCGTTGAGGCGGCGGATCTCATCGACGACTTGGCGCTGGGTGCTTTGGCAGACGCCCTGCGGATTGCCGATGTAGTGGACCGCTTCGCCCTTGGATTGGAAAAGGATGCCTTGGTATTTGCTGGGCAACGCGCCGCTGGACCATTGGCGGGAGGAGATCGGCTGCAGGCCCGTCTTGCCGGCCGAGGTGAGGACGATGTAGCCGGGGAGGTTCTCGGTCTCGGAGCCCAAGCCGTACAGGAGCCATGAGCCCATGCTGGGGCGGCCCTTGATGATCGAGCCCGTGTTCATGAAGGCGTGCGCCGTATCATGGTTGATCTGCTCGGTCTGCATCGAGCGGATGACGCAGAGGTCGTCGGCTTGGCCGCCGATGTGCGGGAAGAGGTCGCTGACCTCGATGCCGGCCTTGCCATATTTCTTGTAGTCGACGAACGAGCCGCGGGCCTTGAGCACGGCGCCCTGGAGCTGCGCGAGCTGCTGGCCCTTGGTGAAGGATTCGGGGAAGGCTTGGCCGTCGAGTTTCTTGAGGGCGGGCTTCCAGTCGAAGGTCTCGAGGTGGGAAGGGCCGCCGGCCATGCAGAGGTAGATGACGCGTTTGGCCTTCACCGGGAAGTGCGGCGACTTCAGCGCTCCCTTGGAGAAGTTGGCGGGCCCGGGCGCGTCGGTGGCGGCCAGGCCTTTGGCCGCGAGCATGGCGAAGGCGGCGCCGCCCAAACCATAGGCGCTCTTGGTCAGGAAGCTGCGTCGGTTGATCGACAGCGTGTGCGCGATGGGGTCGTAAGGGTGCATGGCTTAGTAGCGCGTGATGACTTCGTGGGAGTTGAGGAGGACGCGGCAGGCTTGGGTCCACGCCGCGTGCGCGGCGGGGTCGTCGGTCGGCGGCGGCGTGAGGCCGATCTTCAGCAGCTTGGTGGCTTCGGCGGGATGGGCCGCGTAGTAGGCCTGCTGGTCGGCGATGAGCTTTTCGAGCGACGCCCGTTCGGTGGGCTTGATGCCGCGGCCGACGGCGAGGAGGAAGGCGGCGTTGAGGCGGTCTTCCTTGGCGGGCTTGGCGAGGAGGCGCGCGGCGAGGACGCGGGCGGCTTCGACGAAGGTGGGGTCGTTCAGGAGCGTCAGGGCCTGTTGGGGCGTGTTGCTCGCACTGCGCAGGGCGACGCACTCGTCGCGGGCGGGGGCATCGAAGTTGACCAACATCGGGTGCAGGAACATGCGCTGCCAGTGCATGTAGAGGCCGCGCCGCCATTGTTCGGCGTCCTTGCTCGCGACGTAGGTGCGGTTCGGGAATTGCAGGGGCTCGTAGTAGCCGTCGGGTTGGTATGGCTTCACGCTCGGGCCGCCGATGTCCGCGGCGTTCAGCAGGCCGGAGATGGCGAGGGCGTTGTCGCGGATGAACTCCGCATCCAGGCGCCGGGGGTTCTGGGAGGCCAGGAGGCGGTTGGCCGGGTCGATGTCCTTGAGTTCGGGCCGCAGGCTGCTGCTCTGGCGGTACGTGCGGCTGGTCACCATCAGGCGGACCATGCGCTTGACGTCCCAGCCGTGGTCGCGGAATTCGACGGCGAGCCAATCGAGCAGTTCCGGATGGGAGGGGAGTTCGCCTTGCGAGCCGAGGTCATCGAGGACCGCGGAAAGGCCGGTGCCATGGAAGATTTGCCAGAGGCGGTTGGTAAAGGTGCGGGCGGTGATCGGGTTCTCCTTCGAGGTCAGCCAGTTCGCGAGGTCGAGGCGCGTGAGGCGTTGCTGCTCGGTGCTCTGACGGTAGCCGGGCAGGAACGAGGGCGTCGCGGGCAGCACGACGGGCCCGGTGGTGTCGAGGAAGTTGCCGCGCGGGAGGATGCGCACGGTGATCGGGGCACGGGCTTCGGTCACGAGCGACCATGCCACCCCGCGACGATACTCGCGCAGCTTGGCGGCCATGGCCTTGACCTGCTCGAAGTCGGGCCGCGCCGGTTGCACCGAGCAAAGGTAGGCGACGGCTTGGTTGCCGGGCGACAGGGGCGGCGTGCCGACGGTCAACGGGTCGTAGCCGCCGAAGGGCGTGACGGAGACTTGGATCGGTTGGGTACCGGCGCCGTCGATGGCGACCAGCAGGGCGTCGCCTTCCGCGAGGTCGACCGGGGCGTCCAGCAGCCAAACCGCCGACGGGGTGCCCGTCGCCGGGACCGTCAGGGACCAGGTGTTGCCGAGGCCCAAGATTTCGGCGCCGCCGGCATACTTGAAGTCTTTGGCCTCGGCGTCCGCAAACCCCGCGACGAGTTTACGTTCCTTGCCGGCGGCGGTGCGGACCGCGAAGCCGACGGTGAGGCTGCTGCGGCTGCCCGCTTTGGCTTCGGGTAGGGCGAGGCGCACGGCGGCGACCCGGAGGGCACCGGGCTTGAGGGCGACGACCACGTTCTCGCCTTTGGCGGGGGCTTTCTTGAGGGCGATCGGTTGGCCGGCGGCGAAGGCTTGCGGCGCAGCCGCGACGGGCGTGCCGACGCTCGGGCTGGGGGCGGCTTTGGCGCCTTTCTTGGCGGGGGTGGCCGCCATCGCCGTCTTGCGGATTTCATAACTACCCGCCGGCTTCAGCCAACCGTCGGCGTTCTTCTGGGCGAAGGGTTGGAGGGCGGCGATCCAAGCGGCGACCTTGGCGGGGTCGGTCTTGGTTTGCGCGAAGGCCGCGATTTCCTGGCGGGCCCGCGCATCCTGTTTCTGCAGGTAAGGGCTGGTGGTTTTGATTTCCGGCGGGAAGGGCGAATCGTTGTTCACGCCGCGGAGCTCCGGCTCCGGCGTGTAGGCGTAGTCGGCGTAGACGCCCCATTGCTTCACGTCGGCGAAGAACGACTGCAGCGTGTAGAAATCGGCGGCCTTGATCGGGTCGAACTTATGGTCATGGCATTCGGCGCAGCCGAAGGTCGAACCCAGCCAAGCGGCGGAAACGGAGCGGACGCGCTCGGCGCCGTACTTCGCCAGGTATTCCTTGGGCTGGGCGCCGCCTTCGCGGGTCATCATGTTCAGGCGATTGTAGCCGGAGGCGACCTTCTGTTCCTCCGTCGAGTTCGGCAGGAGGTCGCCCGCCAGCTGCTCGCGGGTGAAGGCATCGAAGGGCTTGTTCGCGTTGAACGCGTTGATCACGTAGTCGCGGTACGGGAAGATCCGCTGGTTCTGGTCGCCGTGGAAGCCCACGGTGTCGGCGAAGCGGGCGATATCCAGCCACCACACGGCCATGCGCTCGCCGTAATGGGGCGACGCCAGGAGGCGGTCGACCTGCTTCTCATAGGCGTTGGGCGATGGGTCGGCGAGGAAGGCGGCGAGCTCCGCCGGCGACGGCGGCAAGCCGGTGAGGTCCAGCGAGAGCCGCCGCAGCAGCTTTTCCTTCGGGGCTTCGGCGGAAGGCGCGATCTTCTTCTCGGCCAGCTTGGCGCCGATGAAGGCGTCGATCGGGTTGCGGCCGCCGGCCGGCATCGCCGGCACCGCCACCGCGTTCAGCGGCGTGTAGGCCCAGTGGGCTTCGTAGACGGCGCCTTGCTTCACCCAGCGACGGAAGAGTTCCTTCTGTTCCGGCGTCAGGGTTTTGTGCGACTCCTTCGCCGGCATGAGCTCGTCCTCGTCCTTGGTGTAGAGGCGCTTGATGATTTCGGATTCCTCGGGCTTGCCCGGGACGATGGCGATCTCCCCGCTCTTGCCGGCCTTGAGGGCGAATTCCCGGATGTCGAGCCGCAGGCCGCCCTTGCGGGACTTCTCGTCGAATCCATGGCAATGGAAGCAGGTGTCCGACATGATCGGACGGATGTCGCGGTTGAAGCGGACGGTGTCGTCGGCCTGGTCGGCGGCGAACAGCGCGGGAAGGCCGAGGGCGACGGCGGCAAGTTGGCAAAGGGGGCGCAGACTGGGCGACATGGCTGGAGCCTCTATGACAACCCCAGACCCGGGTTGTTTCAATGCCAATGCCCCGCCTGATGCGTCCGGATGTCGGAATTCTCCTATCGGCTAGGCCAACAGGGGTTTTATCACCTTGGCGGGCATGACACCGGTCAAACGGAGGTCCAAGCCTTGGGTCCGGACGGTCAGCCTTTCGTGGTCGAGTCCCATCTGGTGAAGCAGGGTCGCATGGACGTCGCGGACGTGGACCGGGTCCTTGACCGCGCCGAAGCCGAACTCATCGGTCTCGCCGTAGGTCAGGCCCGGCTTGAAGCCGCCGCCGGCGAACCACATCGTGAAGGCGTCGATGTGGTGGTTGCGTCCGGTGAATTCGCGGACCTCGCCCATCGGCGTGCGGCCAAACTCCCCGCCCCAGACCACGATGGTGTCGTCGAGCAAGCCGCGGGCCTTGAGGTCCTTGACGAGCGCGGCGCAGGCCTGGTCGATGTCCTTGGCCTTGGCGGGCAGGTGCTTCTGCAGGTTCTCGGTCACGCCGCCATGGTGGTCCCAGTTGGTGTCGTAGAGCTGCACGAAGCGGACGCCGCGTTCGACGAGGCGGCGGGCGAGCAGGCAATTGCGCGCGAAGCTGGACTCGCCGGGGTCCTGGATGCCGTAGAGGTCGAGCGTGGCCTTGGATTCCCCGCGGATGTCCATGAGCTCGGGGGCGCTCGTCTGCATGCGGTAGGCCATCTCGTAGGCGTTGATGCGCGCGGAGATCTCATCGTCGCTCGTGGCCGCGAGGCGGCCGGCGTTGAGCTGGCGGACCGCGTCGATGACCTTGCGTTGCTCGGCGGCCGTGACGCCGCCGGGGTTGCTGAGGTTGAGGATGGGTTCGCCTTTGTTGCGCAGCGGGACGCCTTGGTAGGTGCTGGGCAGCATGCCGCTGCTCCAGAGCGAGGCGCCGCCGCGCGGGCCGCGCGGGCCGCTCTGCAGCACGACGAAGCCGGGGAGGTTGGCGCATTCGCTGCCGAGCCCATAGGTCAGCCAGGAGCCCATGCTCGGGCGCCCGAAGAGGCCGCTGCCCGTGTTCATGAAGAGCTTGGCCGGGGCGTGGTTGAAGAGGTCGGTGCGGCAGGTCTTGACGAAGCAGAGTTCGTCCGCGATCCCCGCGGTGTGCGGGAGCATGTCGCTGACCCAGGCGCCGCTGGCGCCGTGCTGCTTGAACTTCTTGTCGTGGCCCAGGAGGTTGACGCGGTGGCTCGAGCCCATGAAGGCGAAGCGCTTCCCTTCGATGAAGCTGGCGGGGATCGGCTGGCCGTTCAGCTCGTTGAGCTTCGGCTTGTGCTCGAAGAATTCGAGCTGGCTGGGGCCACCGGCCATGAAGAGGTAGATGACGTGCTTGGCCTTCGGACGGAAGTGCGGCGGCTTGGGCGCGAGCGGATCCGCGGCGGCCGGGGGCGTTTCGCGGCCGAGGAGGTCGCCGAGCGCGAGCGCGCCGAGGCCGACGCCGCAATCGCGCAGGAAGTGCCGGCGGGTGCGTTGGGCGATGAAGGGCAGGTCAGTCACGGGTGATGGTCTCGTCGAGGTTGAGCAGCGCGCGGGCGGCGGAGCGCGCGGAGAGCGGGCGGAGGATGGCGAGCTCCGCGGCGGTCGGCGGGCGCGAGGTGCAGCGGCGGAAGGCCGTGGCGAGGCCGTCGCGTTGGATCAGCAGGGCCAAGGCGTCGGCGCATTCGACGAACGCCGGGTCGTTGAGCAAGGTCAGCGCTTGGAGCGGGGTGTTGCTGCGGTTGCGGCGCGTGCAGGTGGCGAGGCCGTCGGGGGCGTCGAAGACCGTGAGCGCGGGCGGCGGCGTCATGCGGTAGAGGAAAGTGTAGAGTCCGCGCCGATGGCGGTCTTCGCCCTGGCTCGTCTTCCATTCGCGCTTCACTTGGCCCAGCGAGAGCACGCCCTCGGGGATCGGTGGGTAGACCGGCGGCCCGCCGAGCTTGCGGGAGAGCAGCCCGCTGGAGGTGAGCGCGGCGTCACGCACGAGTTCCGCATCGAGGCGCAGACGGGTCTGGCGCGCCAAGAGCCGGTTGTCGGGGTCCTGCGCGACGAGTTCCGGGCGACCGGCGGAATCTTGGCGGTAGGTGCGCGTGAGCACGATGGTGCGATGCAGGTGCTTGAGGCTCCAGCGGTGTTCCTTCAGTTCCAGGGCAAGCCAATCGAGCAGTTCGGGGTGGGAGGGCGGCGTGCCTTGCGTGCCGAAATCGTTCTCGGTCTCGACGAGGCCGCGCCCGAAGTAGGCTTGCCAGACGCGGTTGGCGGTCACGCGGGCGGTCAGCGTGTTCTGCTCGGCGAAGAGCCAGCGGGCCAACGCCAGGCGGTCGACGGGCGCCTGGCCGGCGGGCAGGGCATGGAGGACGGCGGGCGTGCCGGGGGTCGCTTCCTCGCCCAGGCGCGTGAAATCGCCACCGATGAAGAGGTGGGATTTCCGCGGGGTGGGGCGTTCCTTGAGGACGAGGGTCGTGGGCCCGCCGTTCACGGTCTCGTTCAGGTCGAGCAGCCGTCGGTGCAGTTCCTTGAATGCATCGTCGTCCGCGCCCGGGCCGGCCGCATACAGCAGCGCCCGTTCGAGCGGGGTGCGGCGCGCTTCGGGTTTCTTCAGGGCCGCGCGGGCTTCTTTCGGCAGCTTCCCGGCGATCTTGGCCGAGCCGGCTTCCCAGCGGCGGAATTCCTCCGCATGCCGTTTCAACAGCGCCAGGAGTTCGGCTTCCGCGGCCTTGAGCTCCTGGGTGAGCTTGGCTTCGTCGACGCCCGCGTCCTTCACCTTCAGGGTCGGTTCGTCCTGGTTGTTGAAGATGGCGAAGAGCCGGTAGAAGTCCATCTGGGCGATGGGGTCGAACTTATGGTCGTGGCATTGGGCGCAGCCGATGGTGAGGCCCAGCCAGACGGTGCCCGTCGTGCCGACGCGGTCGAAGACGCTGTCGACGCGGAATTGCTCCACGTCGATGCCGCCTTCCTGGTTCAACGGGGTGTTGCGGTGGAAGCCGGTCGCGATGCGTTGCGCTTCGGTCGCGTTGGGCAGGAGGTCGCCGGCGAGCTGCTCCACCGAGAACTGGTCGAAGGGTTGGTCGGCGTTGAGCGCCCCGACGACCCAGTCGCGGTATTTCCAGATGCTGCGGGGCGCGTCGACGGAATAGCCGTTGCTGTCGGCGTAGCGGGCTTGGTCAAGCCACCAGCGGCCCCAGCGTTCGCCGTAGGCGGGGCTGGCGAGCAGGCGGTCGACCGCGGCGCGGTAGGCGGCTTCGGGGTCGCGTTGCCGGGCCGCGAGGAAGGCGTCGAGTTCGGCGGGCTCAGGCGGGAGGCCGACGAGGTCCAGCGAGAGTCGACGCAGGAGTTTCTCGGGCGAGGCTTCCGGGGAGGGCTTCAGGTTGGCCTGGGCCAAGGGGCGGCCGATGAGTTCGTCGATGGCCGCCGGGCCTTGGCTGGTCAGCGTCGGTCGCACGGGCGCGCGGAAGGCCCAGTGGGCTTCATAGGGCGCACCGACTTCGATCCAGCGCTTGACCTTCGCGAGCTGTGCGGGCGTCAGGGCAGGCTTATGCGCTTCGGGGGGCGGCATGACGTCCTCGACGTCCTTGGTCACGAGACGCTTCCAGAGTTCCGACTTGGCCACGTCACCGGGGACGATCGCGCGGACGCCGTCGTTGTCCGCCAGGGCGCCTTCGCGGGTGTCGAGGCGTAAGCCGGCCTTGCGATGCTTGGCGTCGAATCCGTGGCAGGAGAAGCACTGCTCCGAGAGGATGGGGCGGATGTCGCGGTTGAAGCTGACATCACCCGCGGCTTCCGTGGGCGCGGCGTGACCGACGATCGCGGAGAGGGTCGTGAAAAGCAGGGGCAGACGCTTCAACATGGGGACGGTGACCAGCCTAGGACGCGGGCCGGGCCGGTTTCAATGGCAATGCCCGCCGGCGCGCGGCTGAAAGGCGTGTGATCTCGGTTATAAGCCGCAACGCGCTCAGGGTTGGGGCGTCCAGTTCACGGCGTCGATCACGACGTAGCCGTTGGCGCCTTCGTTCGTGACGACGACCTGGGCGGTGTCGTGGAACTCGAAGGTACCGAGCGAGCGGAGGTTGCCGGGGGCGGGGAGGGCCAGGTTCACGCGGATGGTCTCCTGGCCGTGCTTGTGCTGCAGGCGGACCTGGGTGTTGGTGGCGCGGTTGGCGTTGGGGACGACCGCGAGGAAGACTTCGTACCTTCCGGGTTTCGGCAAGGCGGTGGCGAAGGTCGCCGTCGCCGGGCCGTGTTCGCCCTTGGCGTCGTGGCGGTAGCCGGCGCCGATGAACGAGGGCGAGGCGACGCTCTCGGTCCAGGTGCCCGTGACCTTGGCGTCGGCATCGTCGACGGTGATGCCGGGGAGGTCCTTGCCTGTGCGGCGGGCGGCCTTGGGTCCCGCGGCCCGGTCCAGGATTTGGCCGTCGGCGACGAGCTTCGCGCTCAGGTCGGCGTACGGGACGTCCTGCACGGCGATCTTCCCGTCGATGGCCATGCAGGCGGCGGTGGCGGCGGACTGGCCGAGGATCATGAAGACCGGCTCCATGCGAATCGAGCCATACGCGATGTGCGTGCAGCTGACGCACACGGGGACGAGGAGGTTCGTGCACTGCTCCTTCTTCGGGATGAGCGCGCCGTACTCGATCGGGTACGGGCGGCCGGGGTTCACCTGGACGTCGCCTTCGTTGCGCACGTAGGCCTTGCCGCTGGCGTCCCGCACGACGATGCGCTGCACGTTGTGGGAGTCCATGTTGTACGAACCCATGCCGACGGAGCGCGGGGTCGGGATCTTCCGCTTGAGGTGGTTCTCGTTCACGACGACGTCAGAGGTCATGCGCCGGGCTTCGCGGACGTAGATCTGGTGCGGCCAGTGGCCGTTGTCGGTGAATTCATCCTTGGCCAACCCCCATTCCGCAAAGCTATCGCGGATCTTGGCGGGGACGGAGGGGTCGTTGGCCAGGAAGTAGAGGTAGCCCTGCTGGTATTGCCGATGTTCGGCGATGATCTCGCGGCGGCGCTCATAGGAGGCATCCGGGTAATCCCAGTTCATGCCGATGTTGTCGGTGCTGAAGGGGCCGTGGTTGTTGGTGTCGGTCTTGGCGTTCGGGATGAGGTCGAACTTGCCGAAGACGTGCGTGGAGCCTTGCGCCAAGGCGCGGGCCAAGAGGGCGTACTGCTTGGGGTCATAGCCCGGCGGCTTGGGGAACTCGACGCGATTGGCCGGGACCTTGGTCAGGCACATGCGGAAGTTGTAGGCTTGGATCTTCTTGTCGCCGTCCCCGTCCTGGCCGCCGACGGGGATGTCCTGGATGCGCGGCAAGAGGCCGGACCGCGGGTCGCCCTCGATGACGTATGGGTCGACCTTGCCGGCGAACTGGTGCGACTTGGCGTGGCCGAGTTGGATGCCGTTGAGGGTCTCGTCGAAGGCGGCGTTGGGTTCGCGTCCGAAGGTGTAGCTGACCCCGGCGGCGGCCATGAGGTCGCCTTCATAGGTGGCGTCGATGAACATGCGGCCCGCGTAGCGTCGCTTGCTCAGGGTGGTGATGGCGACGATGCGGCCATCCTGCTTCTCGACCCCTTGGGCGCGGTCGAGCCATTCGTTGCGTTCGACGGTCAGCTGGTATTCCTTCACGTAGTCTTCGAAGACTTTTTCCGCGACCGAAGGTTCGAAGATCCACATGGTGCGCTCCGAGGCATCCATCGCGACGGTGCCTTGGCCTTTGTTGCCGAACTTCTCCTTGGCCTCATGCCTCCAGG
>Ga0114982_1000027_pt1 | contig 69246 bp, 64 predicted proteins | sample Shrwel_input2_FT_FD_87183 | JGI IMG/M metagenome (GOLD analysis project Ga0114982, IMG submission 87183) | Subsurface microbial communities from deep shales in Ohio, USA - Utica-3 well 1 S input2 FT | ecosystem: Environmental > Aquatic > Deep subsurface > Shale gas/oil reservoir > Produced... | reverse complement strand
GAGCCAAAAATCTTTTCAGAAGACGAATTTGTAAAACCAGATACTACTTTAGATAAATTAGCGAAGCTAAGACCTGCTTTCAAAAAAGAAGGCGGAAGTGTTACTGCAGGAAATTCTTCTGGCTTAAATGACGGAGCTGCTGCCATGATTTTGGCAAGTGAAGACGCCGTTAAAAAATATAATTTGAAGCCATTGGCAAAAATTATTTCAAGCGCAGTGGTTGGTGTAGAGCCTAGAATTATGGGAATAGGTCCGGTAGAAGCGACCAAAAAAGCACTTTCTAGAGCCAATCTTTCGTTGGAAGATATGGATATTATTGAGCTCAACGAAGCTTTTGCAGCTCAAGCATTATCTGTTTTACAAGAATTAGGAATTGATGCAAAAGACGAACGATTAAATCCAAATGGTGGCGCGATTGCAGTAGGTCATCCTCTCGGAATGTCAGGAACTAGAATTGTAGGAACTGCTGCTTTAGAATTACAGAAAAAAAATAAAAAATATGCACTTTGTACGCTCTGCATCGGAGTTGGACAAGGCTACGCAATGATCATTGAAAACGTAAATCTGTAAAAATGAACATTTATTCATACCACGGTATAAAACCCATCATCAAAAAGTCTGCATACATTCATACTCAAGCGGTAATTATTGGGAATGTAGAAATTGGCGAAGAAGTATACATCGGGCCTAATGCTGTTTTGCGAGGAGATTGGGGCAAAATCATTATCAAAGACGGCGCAAACGTTCAAGAAAACTGTACACTTCACGTTTTTCCGGGAATTCCCACTGTTTTAGAAGAATCGGCGCATATTGGACATGGTGCGATTATTCATTCGGCGCACATTGGCAAAAATTGTTTGGTTGGGATGAACGCGGTAGTGATGGACAATGCCAAAATCGGAGACGAATGCATTATCGGCGCGTTGAGTTTCGTTCCCACAGGTTTTATTTCGGAAAATAGAAAATTGATAGTTGGTAGTCCTGCGAAAATTATTCGCGAAATTTCAGACGAAATGATTGCTTGGAAAACCAAAGGAACCGCCATATATCAAGAATTGGCAAGAGAAGGAAAAACCGCTATTTTACCATGCGAACCTTTTACAGAATTTGTAGAACAAACGCCTACCAAAATTGTAGATTACTCTGTTTGGACGAAATAATGGCGCCAAATTTCCGCCTGCCGTTCCCGCTTTTTTATTTTAAAAAATAAAAAGAGCTCCACTCAAGTCGGGGCGCAATTTCGTTGCAATTTCACCATTTTTCCAAAATTTAAAATTTGAGTATCTTAACCACGAAAAGTAAATTCAATAGAAACGGGCTTTAGCCAGTTTTTAAAAAATAAAAAAGCAATTGGCTTTAGCCAAATTCATGATGGATAAAAATATTTTATTGGATAAGTTTTCTAAAATTTTCAAAATAGACAAAGAAAATATGAGCGTTTATTTCTCAGAAAACAAGTGGGACAATTTCGAAGAAATTTCCTCTGAATTCGAAGAAATTAGAAACGAAGTGTATTCATTTTTATGGGACGCATCGGAAAAAGAGACACTTTCACAAGATGAGATAGAACAACGCTCCAAAGAATTTTTAATGAACAAATACACTTGGCTGAATGAAGTAGGTTTTGATGCACTAAAAAATTACATCTTTTGGATTTCTTGGCATGATGGAATAATGAAGAATTAAACATATTAAAAATTGGCACATTTGTTATACTATTAAATTGTTACATAAAATTATGAAACTAAAAAACTATATATCAGGACAATGGATTGAAGGAAACGGTCACGAAATTCCTCTTTACAATGCTGTAAACGGAGAACTGGTTGCCATTTCAGATACTTCGGGACTAGATTTTGAAGAAGCATTACATTTTGGTAGAACCATAGGTTATAAAAACTTGTCTTCTATGACTTTTTACGACCGTGGCGAAATGCTCAAAAAAATTGCATTGTATCTTTTAGAAAGAAAGAAAAAATACTATGAAATTTCTTATAAAACAGGTGCCACTCATGTTGATTCTTGGGTAGATATAGAAGGTGGTTTTGGTACTTTTTTCACCTATTCTGGTTTGGCAAAAAGAATGCTTCCCAATACACCATTTTGGGTAGATGGAGACACTCAGAAAATTTCTGCCAACGGAACGCATCTCGGAACGCATATTCTCACACCAAGTGAAGGGGTTTCTGTACAAATCAACGCCTATAATTTTCCGGTTTGGGGTATGTTAGAAAAATTGTCAACATCGCTTTTGGCAGGAGTTCCAGCCGTTGTAAAACCTTCGCCGTACAGTTCTTATCTTACGAATGAGGTTTTCAAAGATATGATAGAAAGCGGTTATCTTCCAGAAGGTGCGGTTCAGTTGGTTTGTGGCGAACCAGGCAATATTTTAGATTTTGTAAAAGACGGAGATTCTGTGCTTTTCACAGGTTCTGCAAATACTGGTAGAAAATTGAAAGCGCTACCTTCAATTTCTGGAAATGCAGTTCGTTTTAATATGGAAGCCGATTCTTTGAACTGTTCTATTCTTGGGTTAGATGCCAAACCGGGAACTCCAGAATTTGATTTGTTCATCAAAGAAGTTAAAAATGAAATGACCACCAAAGCTGGACAAAAATGTACAGCAATTCGTAGAATTATTGTTCCTGAAAATTTAGTTGGTGATGTTCAAAATGCGTTATCAAAAGCTCTTGACCAAACAAAAATTGGAAATCCATTAAGCAGAGAAACCAAAATGGGCTCTATTGTTGGAAAAGAACAAATGCAGATTTTAGAAGAAAAAGTAAATCTTTTAAAAGCTGAAACAGAACTCATCTACGATGGAAAGCATGATTTGGTAGAAGCAAATTATGAAAACGGAGCTTTCTTTACACCTAAAGTTTTCTATAATGATAAACCTTTTGAAAAAAATATATCTCACGAACTAGAAGCATTTGGCCCAGTTTCTACGATTATGCCATACAAAGATGCAGAAGAAGCAGCTGCTCTTGCAAAACGAGGAAAAGGAAGTTTGGTAGGTTCTATTGTTTCTCATGATGAGAAATTTGTGGCAGAAACTTCTTGGAAAATGACGAGTTCTCATGGAAGAATTTTTGTTTTGAATAGAGATAATGCCAAAGAAAGTACAGGTCATGGTTCACCGCTTCCTACATTGATGCATGGTGGTCCTGGAAGAGCTGGAGGTGGCGAAGAAATGGGAGGTTTAAACGGACTTCATTTCTTTTTACAAAAGACTGCAATTCAAGGTTCGCCAGATGTTTTGACGGCGATTACAAAAGTCTACACGCAAGGAGCTGAAAAGAAATTTAGCGATAAACATCCTTTCCAAAAATATTTTGAAGAAGTAGAAGTTGGAGATTCTCTAGAAACCGCAGGAAGAACAGTTATGGAAGCAGATATTGTGAATTTTTCTAATGTTTCATGGGATCATTTTTATGCGCATACAGACTCAACAAGCTTAAACGGAACTATTTTTGACAAAACCGTTGCACACGGATATTTCATTCTTTCTGCAGCTGCTGGTTTATTCGTTTCAGGGAAAAAAGGGCCTGTAATTGCCAATTATGGATTAGAAAATGCAAGTTTCTTTAAGCCAGTTTATGCTGGTGATACTATTACCGTTTATTTGACTGCAAAAGAAAAAATCAACAGAGGAGTAAAAGGAAGAAATATTCCAAGTGGAGTAGTAAAATGGTTGGTTGAGGTAGTGAATCAAAGAGAAGAAGTGGTTTGTGTCGCTACCATTTTGACTTTGGTTGCCAAAAAATCTCCTTTCATTGAGTTGAATAGAAGAAATATTCAAAAATTATTGAATAGTTTAACTGAAAATACGAAGCCGAACTGGGGAAAAATGACAGCTCAGCAAATGTTGGAACATCTTGAAACGACTTTGCTATATAGCTTAGGTGAACCAGAAGCTGAGAACTGCTTCACTCCAGAAGAGCATTTAGAAAAGTATCAAGATTCTCTATACAATCACCGAAAAATGCCAAAAGATTTTCCTGCGCCGTTCCTTCCAGAAGATGGCACTTTACCAGAGTTGAAGTATAAAAATCTGGAGCAAGCCAAAGAGAAATTTTTAGAAAATCTTCAGAAATATCAGATTTATTACAGAGAAAATCCAGAAGCGGAGCATTTACATTTTGTCTTTGGAAAGCTCAATAAAGAAATGATGGAGTTGATGCACAGAAAACATTTTACGCATCATTTTGAACAATTTGGATTATTGTAAAACTGATAAAATTTAGCTGAAAATATCAATAGCGAAAGCCACAGTAATGTAAATTTGCTTAAAATTTAAAAAAATGAAAAAAATAACAAAAATTTTTCTGGTGTTTTTAACTTTGGTTAGCTTATCGATGTTTTCTCAAGCTAAAAAAACTAAGTTTGTATACATAGATGGTCCGAATCTGTATACGCCAAACCATGAAAAATTCTTTATCAAAGGAACTAATCTTGGAAATTGGCTTAATCCAGAAGGCTATATGTTTTTCTTCGAAGGAAATGCATCTAGTTATAGATTGATCAATCAGGCTTTTTGCGAAATGGTGGGAGAAGATTTTACAGCAAAATTTTGGAAGGAGTTTAAGAAAAATTACATCACCAAAGAAGATATTTTCTATATAAAATCTACTGGAATGAATACTTTGAGAATTCCATTTCATTATAAATTATTTACCGATGAAGATTTTATGGGAGAAACCAAAAATCAAAATGGTTTTGAAATTTTAGATGAGGTGATCGGTTGGTGTAAAGAAGCTGGGATTTACGTAATTCTTGATATGCATGATGCTCCTGGTGGACAAACTGGCGATAATATAGATGATAGTTACGCGTATCCTTGGTTAATGGAAAATGCTGAAAATCAGAAACAATTTATAGAAATTTGGACTAGAATCGCTAAAAAATATGAAAATAATACTACCGTTTTAGGTTACGATTTGCTTAACGAACCGATTGCGCATTATTTCAAAGATGACTTGCCAAGACTTAATCAAAATCTAGAAAAATTATACAAAGAATGTACTTTGGCAATTAGAAAAGTAGATAAAAACCACATCATTATGTTAGGCGGTGCGCAGTGGAACGGTAATTTTTCTTTTTTTACGGATTGGAAATATGATGACAAAATTATGTTTACTTGTCACCGTTATTGGAGCGGAACAGACAAACAAAGTATTCAGGATTTTATAGATTTCAGAGACAAAGTAAATCTGCCAATGTACATGGGTGAAACAGGTGAAAATACCGATGAATGGGTTGAAAAATTTAGAATTACTTTAGAAGAAAACAACATTGGTTGGACGTATTGGCCTTACAAAAAAATGGTTCAAAAAAGCGGAATGATGTATATTCCAAAACCAGAAAATTGGGATTTAATTGTAGAATACACCAAAAAAGATAGAAGTGATTTAGGAAAAGTGCGAGATGCAAGACCTAATCAAGAATTGGTAAAAAAAGCGATGCTTGATTTACTGGAAAATATGAAATTTAAAAACTGTGTAAAAATTGAAGGCTATACCAAAGCTTTGGGAATGAAGCCTTAATTTTTTAAAGAAAATTTGAACTTTTGTAAAATTGCAGCCCGGCTTGAGCGGAAATCCTTTTTTTTTGCATTGGGAAAAGTTTGGGAAAAAAGATTGGGAGCGGAAGACGGAAATGTCTGCCAAAATAAATAAAAATGGAAAAAGGATTTGTAACATCAGAAATTAAAAATAATATCTCCGAAATCACTTTCGGGACGCCAAAAAGCAACTCATTGCCCGGAGAAATTTTAGAAAAATTAGCAAAAACCATTTTAGACGAAGCGGCTAAAGAAGAAGTGAAAGCCATTTTACTAAAATCTGAAGGCGAAAAAGCGTTTTGTGCAGGAGCAAGTTTTGATGAATTGTTAGCAATAAACGATTTAGAAACGTCAAAAGCTTTCTTTGGAGGTTTTGCTAAAGTGCTCAATGCCATGAGAACTTGCCGAAAAATTGTAGTGGTAAGAGTTCAAGGAAAAACGACTGGAGGTGGAGTAGGAATTGCTTGTGCTGCAGATTATTGTTTCGCGACAGAGAATGCAAGTTTGGCACTTACCGAAATTAATCTGGGAATCGGTCCGTTTGTGATTGGACCTTATGTTGAAAGAAAAATAGGTAAATCACAATTTACAGCGATGGCAATAGATGCCGATTTCCGAAGCGCAAATTGGGCAGAACAGCATAATATTTACCATTCGGTTTCTCCAACGATTGCAGAAATGGATTCAGAAATAACACAATTTTTAGAAAAATTGGCGAGTAGAAGTTCAGATGCTTTAGCTTTAATCAAAAAAGTTTCTTGGGAAGGAACAGAGCACTTTGCAGAGCTTTCTCCAGAAAGAATTCACATGAGCGCAAGTCTTATTCTAGAAGATACAGCCAAGAAAAATATTGAAAAAATTAAAGAAAATCTTAGAGTTAAATAATATTAGATTCATTTGTCATTCTGAACGAAATGAAATGTAGTGAAAAATCCTTTTTAGATTCTTCATTTCGCTTTGCTACAATCAGAATGACAAAAAGAATAATAGAAATTTATTTTGCAGTTTCAAAATAAATATTAACTTTGTATTTCAAAGTGCTTTATTTATGGAAAATAAAAACTACCAAGAAGACTTGCAGCACATCAGAAAAATGATGGAAAAAAGCTCTCGATTTATTTCTTTGAGCGGAATTTCAGGCGTTTTTGCAGGGTTATTTGCTTTAGCTGGCGCTATTTATGTTTATTTCTTTTTCAAAAAAAATGGAGTAGATTATTTCGAGGGAACGGTAAAATACTATGAAAAAGACTTTATTGTTCACTTGGTTATCGTGGCGATGTTCATAATGGTTTTAGCGATTTCTTCTGGAGCGTATTTTACTATTAAAAAAAGCAAAGCCCATCATCTCCAAATTTGGGATGCTACCACCAAAAAATTGTTGTATAATTTTGCCATTCCATTGGGAATTGGAGGTTTATTTTGTGCAGGATTATTGTATCACGGTTTACATGGTTTACTTTCTCCTGCCACTTTAATTTTCTACGGATTAGCACTTTTTAATGCAGGAAATTACACTTTTTCTGACATAAAATATTTAGGATTGTGCGAAATGGCATTAGGAATTGTATCACTGTTCTTTTTAGGGTATGGTTTATTTTTCTGGGCTATTGGTTTTGGAGTTTTGCATATTGTTTATGGTTTGATAATGCATAAGAAGTATAAGTAAAATCAAAAGTAAATTAGTAAAAGAATTGATTAAATGTTAAAGATTTCTCAACTCAACAAAGAATTTGAAAGTCGCGTCAGATTGGGTATTATGTCCGTTCTGATGGTTAACGATTGGGTTGATTTTAATGAAATGAAGCAACTTTTAGAAGTAACAGACGGAAATTTAGCAAGCCACAGTGCTGCATTAGAAAAATCTAATTACATAGAAATCAAGAAGGAATTTGTAGGCAAAAAACCAAAAACATCTTACCGTGTTACACAAGCAGGAAGAAAAGCTTTCGAAGAACATCTATCAGCTTTAGAAAAATTATTAGGAAAGTAATTTTTAAATCGATAATTGAAAGTGGAGAATTGAAAATTCAAAACAAACAATAATTAGTCAAAAATCAAAAAGGAGCAATCCTTTAATTTTTTCAAAATTAACTTTGTATTTCAAAGTACTTTAAGTAAAATTTAAATTAAAAATTATGATAACAAACAAACAAAGAAGCTTGGTCATATATGGATTGGCAGCTTTACCATTAGTTATTCCGTTTATTGGGATGCAGTTTAGCAAAGAAATTAATTGGTCTGGTTTTGACTTTTTAGTCGCTGGAATTCTTCTTTTTGGAACCGCATTTTGCGTAGATATGGTTCTGAAAATGGAGAAAAAGAATGCGAGAAGAATGTTTTACATCGTCTTAATTCTGTTAGCATTATTTCTTATTTGGGCAGAATTAGCAGTAGGAATTTTCGGAAGTCCAGTTGCGGGAAGTTAATTTTTATAAAAAAAATCTTATGAAAACACATCACTTAATCTTTTTAGTTACAGCAATGTTTGTTGTACTGTTTTATGACCAAGAATCTGGATTAAATATCGGGATTTTAGGAATTTTGGTTGCTGTTCTTACTTATTTTAGCACCGAAAAAAGATTCAAAACCCGAACTTTTTATTCAGTTTTGGCGACCAGCATTTTAAGCAGTATTGCTTTTGCATGGTATGGTGATTTTGCCTCTTTTTTGGCCATTTTCACTTCGCTTTTTTTATTGGGTTTCACTTCCAAAAACAAAGAACTTAAATCCATTCTAGTAATTCCTGTTTTTGCAATTAATTTTGTGACTTTTATTTACCGTGTTTTTCAGTTGGAACAATGGTTGCCACAGAGAAAAACCGAAAGTTTTTGGCAAAAAGTTTTAGCGGTGGTTTTAATCCCAGCTTTTCTGCTGTTGATTTTCTTTGTGATTTATACACACGGAAGTTCACATTTTGCTTCGCTTTTTTCTGATTATGAATTAGATATTAATCTTTGGCAAGTGATTGCGTTAAGTATTTTAGGGTTTTTCTTGGCTTTTAATTATTTCAATTTTTCGATTTATGAATTTTTTATCAAGAACAATCATTATTTGAAAAACGATTTTTTGAATGAAGACAAAAAACTGAAACCTACTTACGATTTTCTAGACCTTCCTTTTGAAAGATTAAGCGGTGTAGTTTCCTTTGTAGCATTGAATATTTTATTGTTATTCTTTATCATCACGTTTAATTATGAGCAGTTTGTAGAATTGCCAAAAGCTACGGCTAATCAACTTGCTGAAGAAACGCACGAAAGAGTAGGAGCGGTAATTGCGAGTATTGTGATGGCAATAGGTGTGATTATGTTCTATTTTAAAGGCAGTTTCAATTTTGATAATCAAGCGAAATCTTTGAAAATTTTAGCTAAAATTTGGGTATTTCTGAATGCAGTTTTAGTGATTTCAGCTTTTGCGAAAAATTCTGAATACGTATTGAATTTAGGCTTAACCTACAAAAGATTAGGTGTTTATGCGTTTTTAATTTTAGCCATTATTGGATTGATTTTCACTTTCATTAAAATTAATCACCAAAAAACCAATGCATATCTTTTTAACCAAATGGTTTGGTATTTCTACGGAACGATTTTGGTGTGTAGTTTTATCAATTGGGGAAATTTCGCTACTGTTTACAATATTAAGAATGAAAAAGCAGATTTTAAATTTCTGTATTCTTTGAATTACAATGATAAAATTCTTCAAGAAAAATTCCCGAAAGAAATGAGTGAAAGATCGAATTACGAAAAAGAGTTGAATGATAAAAAGACGTTTTTATCAAAAATTCTTTACTACGAAACACTAGATTTTTAGAATTCTAACGAATTGTTATAACATTTACATCAAGCTGCATATTCTACAATTTATTGAGTAACTTTGGTATAATATTAGCTCGCTAATGATAAACCAAATGTTATGAAAATTTTAATCAATGTTTTGTGGAGTTCTATTTTAGGAGTGAGTTGTTGCACAAGCAACGGAATTTCTCAAAATGCAACTACAACTAAAACAGAAATCATGGAAAATAATTCTTCTCAACCATCACAAGGTAGACGAGGTGCAATTAGAACGGTAGAAGGTAATAAAATCATCAGAACTGTAGATGCTTCTCAACTTCCATTTACCATTGGTGAAGAGTTTACAGATGAGAACCAGCAATTTATTCTGGTGATTAAAAATTTTAATAAGCCCATTCTTTCTGCTAAAATCAATACCGTAGAGAAAGGTAGAAATCTCAGAATCAATCAAATTATTTTACCAGATGGTTCTGCGGATGGTCCTTTTTCGAGAGAAATGAAATATACTAAAAAACAAAGCGGAACCTATAAGATTGTTTTTGGCAAAAATCTTATGGCAGAAGGAAAATTGACGGGAAATATCTCCGTAACTGTAGAATAAAATAAAAAAATGTAAATATGAAAAATTTAATTTTATCAGCTTTTGTAATTGCAGCTACCACAGTGAGTTGTGGTACAGTGCAAAGCATCGTACAGAATACCGTTCCTTATACTACTAATGTTTTGGTTTCTTCTGGAGTGCCAGGAAATCAAGAAATTTCTGTAACGTCTTCTGCTACAAGTTTTGCTCAATATGTAGGAGCGGGAACCAGCATGGTTCAAGATATTAGAATTTCTAGTGCTAAAGCAACTGCTACCAACTTGAGTACGAATGGCGAATTGGGAATTTTTAAATCCATCAAAGTTTATCTTTCTGGAAACAACACTGGTGAAATTTTAGTGGCTCAAAGAACAGATATTGGCTCTAATATTGGGAATACGCTCAATTTAGATCCAGATACTTCTAAAATTTTAGACCAAATTGTAAAAAGCGGTTCTGTAAAGGCTAGAGTAGCTTATATATTGAAAAATACGGCGACTAATGATACTAATCTCACTATTAGCATGAGATTTTCAAGTATTCCTGCGCCAAATCAATAGAAAAATAATCCAAGAATTTGGATCAAAAGAATTATTTAAAAATATAAAAGCATCCTAAAAAAGGATGCTTTTTTTAATTTTATACTTCGTCGTCAGATTCGATTGTGAAAGATCTAGACTTAAAGTCTTTGTCATGTTTTTCAGAAATTACGTCCTCACCTTTTTGAGCGATGATAAAATCTGTAGATTCATTAAACATTTCTCTGAAACTTGCAAAATCTTCTTTGTATAAATAGATTTTATGCTTCTCGAAAGTTGCTTCTCCATTCTCACCAAAATTCTTTTTGCTTTCTGTAATGGTAAGATAATAGTCTCCTGCTTTTGTTTCGCGCACATCAAAGAAATAAGTTCTTCTACCTGCCTTCAACACCTTTGTGAAAATTTCATTTTCGTTTCTCTCCTTGTAATCACTCATTGTTACTTATTTTAGAAATCCTATTGAACAAATATAAAAGATTTCTTTTAATCTCAAAATAAATTTTAAAGAAATTGAGATTTTAGCGTAATTTTTAAGTTTTTACGAAGTTTCCGTAGTATCTAAATCATTAAGATTTAATATGAAGTCTGCTCTTTTTGCGCTTGATTCTCTGTGAGTTATGATAATAGAAGTGCAAGATTTTATGTCTTTTTCTATGTTTTGAAGGATGTTTTCTTCGGTCTCTGTATCAAGTGCAGAAAGCGAATCATCAAAGATGAGAATTTCTGGTTTTTTAATGAGCGCTCTTGCTATACAAATACGCTGTTTTTGCCCTCCAGAAAGCATTACACCACGTTCGCCAACCATGGTTTTATATTGGTCTTTGAATTCTACAATATTCTTATGCACATCTGCTTTTTTTGCAAATTCTTCTACCAAATCATGCGTAGGATGGTCTATTGCAAAGCCAATGTTATTCTCAATCGTATCCGAGAATAGGTAACTTTCCTGAGGAATATAGCCAATGTGTTTTCTGTATAATTCTAGATTATGGTCTTTTAGATTTTTCCCATCAATTAAAATTTCTCCTTCATCGGGATCAATTAACCTACATAGTAACAATGCGATAGTAGATTTTCCGCTGCCCGTTTTTCCCATAATTGCCATAGATTTCCCAGCTTCTAGTTTGAAACTTAGATTTTCTAAAGCTTTAATTCCTGTATTTGGATAAGTGTATGATACATTTCTGAATTCTATATCGCCTTTAATTTCATATTGGTCGAAATTTTTGTTGACGATTTCAGATTTTATGTCCAAAAATTCATTAACTCTGGTCATAGAAGCAGCAGCTCTTTGATTAACAGATGAAACCCAACCTACCATAGAAAATGGCCAAATCAGAATATTAATATACATGAAGAAATCTGCAATGGTTCCTACTGTAAGTTTTCCTTCAAAATAATTTTTACCACCGATATATAAAATGGCAACATTCAATAAACCGATAACAAATAAAATAATGGTAAAGAAATACGCTTCTGTTTTGGCTAAATCTAATGCCTTGTCTTGATAATCTTTTACCTTTTCGCCGTAATTTTTTTCGATGTATTTTTCTTTGTTGAAAAATTTTACCACTCTAATTCCCGAAAAACTATCTTGTACAAATGTAGAAATCGCACTTTGGCTTTTCTGCATAATTTTAGATTTTCGGTTGATAATAGAACTTACTTTGTAAATTAGAAAAGACAAAATAGGAAGTGGAATAAGTGTCCAAAGTGTCATCTCTACATTAGTCATGAGCATGTAAATACTCGTGATGACTAATAAAATCACCAAGTTCACCACATACATTACACCAGGACCAAGGTACATTCTAATTGCCACTACATCTTCAGAAAGTCTGTTCAATAAATCCCCAATCGTGGTTTTTTTATAAGTAGTAAGCGAAAGCTCTTGATAATGTCTGTAAATTTTATTTTTGAGTTCGTATTCTATCCTTCTAGAAGCTACAATAATGGTTTGTCTCATCATAAATCTGAAAACTCCAGACAAAACTGAAGTTCCTACGATAATGGCGCCATTAATCAATAAAGTATTGAATAGTAATTCTTTATCTATACTTTTTTTATCTAAAACACTTTTGATAACATCTACACTCTGCCCTACAAACTGAACTTGATAAATAGCAAAAAAGTTAGATGCTATGATAAATAACAAGCCCCAAAATAGCAGAACTCTGTGTTTCCAAAAGTAAGGATTAAGCGTTTTAAGTGAATTCATAGTTGCAAAAATACAGAAAATATAAGTTTGAAAAAGAAGCAAAAATAACTTCTGACTTCATGTTTCTTACTTCCAGCATTTTTTTCTATCTTTGCAGCATCTTATTAAAAGCTCTTTGAAAATGTTAGGAAGAAGACAAATCCGCGAAAAAGTAGTGCAGACACTATATTCTTATCATCAGAATCCTATAAAAACTGATGTTTTAGAGAAAAATATGTTTACAGAGATTGAAAAAATCTATTATCTCTATATTTATCAACTCAACTTCTTGGTTGCATTAAAAGATCTTGCCGAAAGACAAATTGAAATCGGTAAAAATAAATTTATTAAGACTGAAGAAGACCTTAATCCTAACATGAAATTCGTGAATAATCAAGTTTTTTTACAACTTGATCAAAACGAAGAAAGACTTTCCTTTAACTCAAAACACAAAAAATATCAGTGGGACTTACACGATGAATTGTTAGTAAAAACATTTCAGAGAATCGTTGCGAGTAAGCGTTACCAAGAATATATGGCTGAAGAAAGCCTAAGTTTTGAAGAAGACCAAAAGTTTGTTGGGAAATTATTTCTAAAATATGTTGCCGAAAATGAAGATTTTCATGAGCGTTTAGAAGAATTAGAATTGTCTTGGGCAGATGATTTCCATATCTCGAATTCTATGATTCAGAAGACCATTGGTTTTATGAAACAAAATCAGCCGAGTCATACTTTAATCAAAATGCTTAAAGATGAAGAAGACAGACATTTTGCTAAAAAATTATTACTACAAAGCATTTCTCATTGGGAAAATTCTGAGAAAAAAATCGAAGAAAGGCTAGAAAATTGGGATTTAGATAGAATTTCTTTAATGGATAGATTGATTTTAATTACAGCTATTACAGAGATAGATAATTTCCCTCTCACTCCTGCAAAAGTCATTATCAACGAATATATAGAGGTTTCTAAAGTGTTTGCTACCGATAGAAGTCAGATTTTTGTGAACGGAATCTTAGATAAATACACGAAAGATATTTCTAGAGCATAAATTTTGATTAAATTTGAGGAAATTTTAAAAAATCAGAATCAATGAAAAGAATATTAGGTTTAAGCTTACTAGCTGTTTTGACTTTAGCTTCTTGTAAAAAAAATGAAGCAACAGAAACATCAACTGCTACTACTACAACAGAGCAGAAAGATCCTTTTGCAGATGATAGAGTAGTAAAACAAAGTGACTTGGTAAGCGAAGCAAAAAATCATGCAGAAACTACATTAGCACTTTCTGAACCAGATTTTAATTTCGGGAAAATCAAAAAAGGAGATGTGGTAGAACACGTTTACGAAGTAACCAACACAGGTAAAAATCCTTTGATTATTTCTGCGGTAAAACCAGGTTGCGGATGTACAGCTCCAGATTATACTAAAGAACCAATTATGCCTGGGCAAAAAGGTCAAATTACACTGAAATTTGATTCTACTAATTTTGATGGTGTAGTGTATAAATCAGCAGAAGTGTATGCAAACGTAGCACAAGTTCCTATCGAAATTAGATTCTCAGCAGATATTCAACCCTAAAAATATAAAAATGTTTACAACAATATTTCTACAAGCACAAGGTGGAGGTGATTTCTTCTCAATGATTTTACCATTTGTCTTAATGATTGTAATTTTCTACTTCTTAATCTTGAGACCACAGACTACGAAGCAAAAGAAAGAAAGACAATTTCAAGATTCTCTAAAACCAGGCGCTAGAGTAGTAACCACTTCTGGTATGCATGCTAAAATTGTACAAGTAGTAGAAGATGGCGTGATTTTAGAAACCATGAGCGGTAAATTAAAATTCGAAAAAGCTGCAATTTCTAGAGAATTTACAGAAGCAAGATTCCCTGAAACAGTAGGAAAATAATTCTAAAAAATTTAGAAATTCTATAAAATAAAAATTCCATCAAATTATTGATGGAATTTTTTTATTGGGTCAAAGATTAATTTTTAAGTCAGTAGCAAGATTAATAAACTTGCGGTAAAAATTCTGGCAATGGTAACCAAAGGATAAACTTGTGCGTAGCTTTGGATTGGAATGTCAGAATCTAAATAATTGGTACTGAATGATAATGCAGCTGGGTCTGTATAACTTCCGCTCATAATTCCTACCAATTGTAAATAATTGATTTTTAAGAAAAATCTTCCTACAATCACCATTAAGATTAATGGAATGAAAGTTACTGCAGAGCCATATAAAATCCATAGCCAACCGTTATATTTGATGAAATTTTCATAAAAACCTTCTCCTGCATGAATTCCTACTGCTGCAAAGAATAAACAAATTCCTAAATCTTTCATGAAATAAGTCGCTCCGTTATTGATATAAGAGTGAATGAAAGAAATACCACCATATCTAGAAATAAGCAATGCTACAATCAGTGGTCCTGCTGCAAATCCCAGTTTTAAAGGAATTGGTAAACCAGGAATCACTAACGGAATAGAACCTACGATTATCCCAATTAATAAACCTCCGAAAAGTGATAAGAAATCTGGTTCTATTAATTTTTTCTCTTGATTACCAATAATTTTTTCTGCTTCTTTAATACCTTGGTCAGTACCGATAACTCTCAAAATGTCTCCGTAGAAAAGTTCTAAACTTGGTCTAGGAATCATTTCTTTACCCGCTCTGAAAACTCTAGTTACTTTTACATCATAAGCATTGTACAAGTCTAAATCTGAGAGTGTTTTGTGAACTGCAGAAGGTTTGGTTACGAAAATATTTTTCTTGTTAATATCAGAATCAGATTCTATGAAAGAGTCAGTAGAAGGTCTTCCTACTTTTTTGATGAAGTCTTCTAAATCCGCATCTTTTCCTACAATCATCAGTACGTCTCTATCTTGAAGTTCTGTGTCTAATTTTGGTGAAAAAACAGAAACCTCGCCACTGTGTTTTAATCTAGAAACTACAATATCATATCCTATGTTGCTAATTACTTCGCCTAATGGAATTCCAAAATATTGAGGATTCGTAACTCTTAGTTTTTTGTGAACTAATGGTTCTTCGCGATTAATTTTGTTCATTCTGAATTTTCTCATTTCTACATCAGGATGAATTTTTAGAAGAACTTTAGATAAAATAATGACACCAATGATTCCAAAAACCCCTAAAGGATAAGTGATGGCGTAACCAATAGTTGGGTCGTCAAATGTTTTATCTGGAAACTGATTTTTTAATTCTACAATGGTATTTTTAGCAGCTCCTAAACCTGGTGTATTCGTTACAGCGCCACTCATAATTCCCACCAAGTTTTCTATGCTAACTCCTGTGAATTTAAAGAGTAGAAAAGTGATGAATCCGCCGAATAAAACTGTAGAAACAGCAAGGATATTAAACTTTAAACCTTCATTTCTAAAAGAAGAAAAGAATGATGGTCCTACTTGTAATCCGATACCATAAACAAACAAAATCAAACCGAAATCTCTAATGAAATCGAAGATTTCTTCATTCATTCTATAGCCAAAATGCCCCAATATTAATCCAGTAAACATTACTGCAGAAACACCGAAGGTAATTTTGCCCATTTTCAATCTTCCAAAGAAAACGCCAGTACCTATTGCAAGCATTATGGTAACTAATGACTGAATTACACTTGGGTCTTCAGTTGGGAAAAGTAAGGTTTTAAGCCATTCGAACATAATAATAGTTTTTTAGTAGTGCAAAGTTACGCTATTGCTATTGCGTGAATAATATTTTTAAACTGAAATATATCAGAAATCAAATAATCGTTTAATTTCCAAAAAAAGCGAGGAAAAAACCTCGCTCTAATTTATAAAAATCAATTTAATTTTCTTTTTCTTTCTCGCTTTTCTATGTAATCTAGAACAGCTTCTTTGGTTGTAAGCCAGTTTCTACCTTCCTTGAAAGCGTCTATTTTTCCCTTTCTAGCCAATAAACTCACGTATTCTTGTCCATAAGGAAGCCTTTCTTCTTCTACAATATTAGAAATCGGACGATAATTATCATACGTATTATTGAGAGAACCTAAATAAATGTCTAAACTTCTCTCCAAAGCTTGAAGAACTAATAATAAAATTTTAGAATAATCTCCATTATTTGCCAAGTTTAAAGCATCATAATATTTTTTTCTATCATTTTTAAGGATAATTGCAGGAGGAAAACCTTCTCTCATCAATAAAAGATTGAAAATCAAACGTACAGTTCTACCATTTCCATCAAAAAAAGGATGAATCCAAACAAATCTGTGGTGAAAAATTGCCGCTTTTATAATAATATTAATATCTGATGAATTTACCCAATCAATTAATTCTGTTACCAATTCATCTACTTTAAAAGCATTAGGTGGAGTAAAATTTGCTCCAGAAATTCTAACTCCAGAAGTTCTGAACATTCCAGCAAAATCTTTTTCAATTTTTTGTAAAACCAAATAATGAACTCTCATAATATCGGTTTTGTTTAAATTTACCTTATCCGATATTAAAGACTCTACAAATTCTATCGCTTCCTGATGATTTATGGCTTCGAAATGTTCTCTCAAAGATTTTCCTTTGATGGTGAAACCTTCTTCAATCACCATTTTTGTTTCGTGAAGCGTCAAAGTATTTCCTTCGATGCTGTTAGAATTGTAAGTCCATTCTAGCATTAAACTTTCTTTAATACTTTTCACAGCATAACTAGGAATTGGACGTAATTTATCTAATTCTGCTTTTTTTTTCAGAATTCTTTCGAGGTGTTTCTCTAAACCTTCAAAGTGATAATGATAATTTTGCCAATTCATTTGACAAATGTAAGAAATTTTTCTTAATATCGGATGTGTTTAATTTTAGTTTTATCCGATGTTAAAAATGATATAAAAAAAGCGAGGAAAAAACCTCGCTCTAATTTATAAATTTTAATAATAAAACATTTCTTCACTAATTACTTTCTGATTTTAATTCATTTAAGCAACGGTCTGAAACTTTTTTATAAATGATTCTCATTTTCTCAATAAAAGCGTTCATGTTTTTCATATATTTTTTCGCTTCTTTTTCAGATTTAGTCTTTAGAACATCATCTAAACTTTGACTTATACAGTTACTGATTTCGTTTTTTAATATGGTTTTATCTTTTTCTAATTTTTGTTGAACACATTGACATGCTTTTTCGGAAACTTCATCTTCTATAGTTTGGCTAAAATAAAAATTAGAAAATAATAGAAGAAATAGAATAATAGTTTTTTTCATCTTATTAAAATATAGTTTCAAATTTATGACTTTAAATTCACTTTCAATGCCAATTCATTAAGTTGGTCATCGTGAATTGGTGAAGGTGCGTCAATCATTACATCTCGTCCAGAATTGTTTTTTGGGAAAGCAATGTAATCTCTAATTACTTCGTTTCCGTCGAGAATGGCAACCAATCTATCAAAACCGAAAGCCAAACCAGCGTGAGGTGGCGCTCCGAATTTGAAAGCATTCATTAAGAAGCCAAACTGCGCTTCTGCTTCTTCTTTAGAAAAACCTAATAAATCAAACATTTTCGACTGCAATTCTTTATTGAAAATTCTTACAGAACCACCGCCAATTTCGTTACCATTCAAAACCATATCATAAGCATTTGCTCTGGCTTTTCCTGGTTCGGTTTCTAACAAGTGTACATCTTCAGGTTTTGGCGAGGTAAAAGGATGGTGCATTGCGATATCTTCCAGTTTCTTCGTCCCATTCTAAAAGCGGAAAATCTATTACCCAAAGTGGAGCAAATTCATTGCCTTTTCTTAAACCTAATCTATTTCCAAGTTCCATTCTTAAAGCGGAAAGTTGAGTTCTCACCTTATTGGCGTTTCCGCTCATTAAGAAAATTAAATCTCCTTGTTTTGCGCCGAATTTTTCTACAATTTTCTTTAAATCTTCTTCAGAATAAAATTTATTGACAGATGAAGTGATAACACCGTCATTTTGGAATTTAATCCAAACCATTCCTGTTGCTCCAATTTGTGGACGTTTTACCCAATCGATTAATTCATCAATTTGTTTTCTTGTATAATCTGCACAACCTTCTACATTAATCCCAACTACCAATTCTGCTTCATCAAATATTTTGAAATCTTTTCCTTGAACCAATTCATTTACTTCCACGAATTTCATTCCGAAACGGATGTCTGGTTTATCGTTTCCATAAGTTTTCATCGCTTCATCAAAAGTCATTCTTGGGAATTTTCCAAATTCTTTTCCGGTAATATCTTTTAACAAATGAGCAGTCATTCCTTCGAAAATTTCTAAAACATCTTCTTGTTCTACAAACGCCATTTCGCAATCGATTTGGGTAAATTCTGGTTGTCTGTCTGCACGCAAATCTTCGTCACGGAAACATTTTACAATTTGGAAATATCTGTCCATTCCACCAACCATCAATAATTGTTTGAAAGTTTGTGGAGATTGAGGAAGTGCATAAAATTGCCCTTGATTCATTCTACTTGGAACCACGAAATCTCTCGCACCTTCTGGAGTTGATTTTATCAAAACAGGAGTTTCTACTTCGATAAATCCTTTGTCTGAAAGATAATTTCTGACTTTTTGTGCCATTTTGTGACGGAAAATCAGTTTATCTTTCACGGGATTTCTACGGATGTCTAAATATCTGTATTTCATTCTCAATTCTTCGCCGCCATCCGTTTCGTCTTCGATGGTGAAAGGTGGCAATTCTGCGCTATTGAGAATCGTAAGTTTTTCTACTAAAATTTCAATTTCTCCAGTTGGGATTTTTGGATTTTTAGAAGCACGTTCAATTACAGTTCCTTCTGCCTGAATCACAAATTCACGACCTAATTTTTTAGCATTTTCTAGAATTTCTGCCGAAGTTCTGTCTGCATCGAAAACCAATTGTGTAATTCCGTAACGGTCTCGCAAATCTATCCAAACCATAAAACCTTTGTCTCTGATGGTTTGTACCCAACCAGAAAGTGTAACTTTTTCATTAAGATTTTTGAGTGTAAGTTCTCCGTTAGTGTGCGTTCTGAACATTTTTTTTAGATTTTAGATGTAAGATTTTTGATTTCAGATTTTTCTGAATTTCAAGTTGCAAAGATAAGATTTTAGGATGGAAGATGGAAGTGAGATTATAGAAGTTTTTTTGATGATTAAAAACTATTTTCGGGAATATATTCTAATAAATCTGCCGGTTGACAATCCAAAGCTTTACAAATAGCTTCTAAGGTCGAAAGTTTTATTGCTTTGGCTTTACCTGTTTTTAGTATGGAAAGATTGGCTTGTGTAATGCCAATTTTTTCTGCGAGTTCTTGCGATTGCATTTTGCGTTTGGCAAGCATTACGTCTAGGTTGATGATGATTGGCATATTTCTAAATTGTTAAATCATTTTCTGATTGAAGTTCGTAACCTTTTTTGAAGAAAGCAATAATAAAGAATAAAATGATTCCTAATGACAAAAATATAAAGCTACTATAAAGCAGACTAGCACTCATTTTTAAATTAAGATTAAAAAACCAATTAATAATTTGAATAGGAACGAATAGAATGCTCAACCAAGCCAATTTTTTGAACCAATTTATTGTTTTTAAGTTAAAAATATAATCTTTACTTAAAGCATTGGTGATTTTATAGCATACAAAACTAAAAACTGTAAAAAAGCTAGAATTTATTAAGCTATTGATAATGAAACTCTTAGTGTAAATTCCAGTTAATAGATTTTGTTCTGTAAATGGATAATAAATTTTAAATTTCAGAACATCTTTTATTGGATTAGTATATTCATTTTTTGCCCAACCTACATCATTTCCTAAAAGAAAATAATCTGATAAAATATTGCTTCCTGTTTTATATTTATAATAAAGGACAGAAAAACCAATGATTTCATAAATAAAATGAAAAGCAATAAATAAGAAAAGGACTAAAAAAAAGTAACTGAAATACTTAGAGACAGAGTTTTTGCCGATTAGTTTCATGATTTTTGTTTTAAAATTATATCGCAAATGTATAAATAATTATTGTAAAACAATAAAATATTTTAAATTTTGATAAAATTTATTTTTCTGCGTTGCATTTTGCGTGAGGGCGTAACCGAAAATCCCGCAGTAAGCTAAGGCAAAAGAATTGGAACGAGGAATTGCAGGTGAAGACCGACTTTTTGTTTTTTTTGGGGAAAGGAATGAAGTGGCTTAAAACAAAAAGGCACGCCCAAAAAATCTAAATTTTTAAGATGATAAAATGCATTTGTGTACTATTTTAATTTTATTAACTTTGTAAGTACCAATCATTTAAAACTAATATTTATGGGAAAAGGCGATAAAAAAACGAGAAGAGGAAAAGTAACCGCAGGAAGCTACGGAAAAACAAGACCGAGAAAATCTGGAACATCTAAAGTTGCGGCTCCAAAAGTGGAAGCAAAAGCTGAAAAACCTAAAAAAGCAGCAAAACCGAAAGAAGAAGTAGCTGAAGAAAAGCCAAAAACTACTAGAAAGAAAAAAACCGAAGAATAATCTTCGGTTTTTTTATGTAAATTTTTTTTAAATTATTTTCCTCCAAGAATTCCTCCAAGAAGATCTCCTAATCCTCCGCTTTGCTTTTGGTTCCCACCACCAAGAACGCTTCCTAGGATATCTCCTAGTCCGCCACCAGATTGTTGACCGCCTAAAACATTTCCTAAAATATCATTAAGAGGATTTGCTGGTTCGGCTTGAGCTTGTTGCTGAGCTCCACCCAAAATTCCGCCTAATAAATCACTCAATCCACCAGCATTTACACCGTTTGCTTGTTTTTCTTTACCGATGTAACCCATAATAATAGGCGCTAACATGGCAAGAATTGGTCCGATTTTATCCATAGAAATCCCTGTATTTTGAGAAAGTTGATTTTCTACGGTAGCTTTTTGTCCGCCGAAAATGTGGTCTAAAATAGAACCGCCTTCTTGTTCTCTTTCTAGTGCAGATGATGGATTGTCTAAGATAGAACCATCATGGTCTCTGTCTAAAGCGTTATTAAGCGCTTCAGCTTCGTTGGCATCTTGAGATTTATTTCTAAGATACGAAATAATAAGAGGAGCAGCTACTGCAGCGAGTGCAATCATTTGAGATTTAGAAATCCCGAATTTGTTTTCGGCTTCTGTAGCAACTTGATTTCCTACGTTTCCTGTGATAAGGTCTAATAAACTCATAGTTTTGGTGTTTAATGTTTAAAATTTTTTATAAAGATGTATAAAGTTAGCAAAATTTATACCTAATACGTTATAAAGAATTTAAAATTTAAAAAATAGATCTAAATCACTGTAAATCAAGATTATTTTTTAAAAATTGGGACATTAGAACAAGCTTCGCCGAACATGAGCGATTTTACAATTGGTTTCAATTTTTCTACCAATTCTATGTAAGCATTTTCGGGAATGTCTTCTTCGCTGCAACCTTTTACGAGAACGCGTTTTGCTTCTAAATCTGCGAAATTATAATGAGAAATGGCTTCGTGCATTAAAACCACTTCTAAATCTTTCTTGGTTCCGTAAACTATTTTTTTTGCCACTCCTGTAAGTTTGGACGTGATGAGGAAATATGCCCAAATCGGAACAATAGCATCTACTGAACAATAAACGTAAACATAAGCGTCACGATAGATTTCCGAATCAATTTCTGCAACTTTTTCGCGGAAATCTTTTTCTTTCAAAATCATTTCCATGAAAAGAAAATCCTTTAAGTCTATCCCAATTCTTTTGCCTTTAGGAGAAAGTGCTGATAAATCAAAATTCACCAAACCGCTTTCTGCTACTTTATTTTTTATTTCGAAATCTTCTGACATTTTTTATTATTATCTTTGAGCAAAATTAAGTCAAATTTTTAGAATAAAAATTTTTAGTCCATCTGAAAATCTAAAATCTAAAATCTAAAAAATCTAAAATCTTGAAATATTATATCATCGCAGGAGAAGCATCAGGAGACTTACACGCTTCTAATTTAATGAAATCCATTTTACAGAAAGACCAAAATGCAGAATTCAGATTTTGGGGAGGAGATTTAATGGCGAAAGTAGCGGGTGAAAAACCCGTAAAACACTATAAAGAACTCGCTTTTATGGGCTTCTTGGAAGTGGCGATGAACATTAGGACGATTTTGAAAAATATAAAACTTTGCAAGGAAGATGTTAAGAATTATCAACCAGATGTTTTGGTTTTGGTAGATTATCCAGGTTTTAATTTAAGGATTGCAGAGTTTGCCAAAAATCTTGGAATAAAGGTAGTTTACTATATTTCTCCACAATTATGGGCTTGGAAAGAAGGCAGAGTAGAAACCATCAAAAAATATGTTGACGAAATGCTGGTGATTCTTCCTTTCGAGAAAGATTTTTATAAAAAACATCAAGTAGATGCACATTTTGTAGGTCATCCTTTACTCGATGCTATTTCTGATTTGCCAGAAATTTCTGTTGAAAATTTCAAAAAGGAAAATGGTTTAAATGAAAAAGAAATCATTGCACTTTTGCCAGGTTCTCGTGAACAGGAAGTAGAAAAAATGCTCGCTTTGATGCTTTCGGTTAGAGATTCTTTTAAAAATTATCAGTTTGTAATTGCAGGAGCACCAAGTTTACCTAAAGAATTTTACCAAAAATTTGTAGATGATGATGTGCATTTTGTTTCCAATAAAACCTATGATTTATTGAGATGTTCTAGAGCAGCTTTGGTAACTTCGGGAACGGCAACTCTAGAAACGGCGTTGCTGAATGTTCCAGAAATTGTGTGTTACCGAACCAGTAAAATTTCTTACGAAATTGGGAAACGTGTGGTGAAAAATATCAAATTTATTTCTCTGGTGAATTTGATTATGGACAAAGAAGTAGTAAAGGAATTGATTCAAAATCAACTCAATACAGAAAATTTAGTTGATGAACTTCAAAAAATTTTGGATGGGTCAAAACGTGACAAAATGCTTCAGGATTATGAACTTCTCAGAGAAAAATTAGGTGGAAAAGGAGCAAGTAATCACGCCGCAGAAATTATTGTTAATCTATGATGAAAAAAATATTTGCACAACTCGAAGAAATAGAGAATTTAAAACTATTTTCCCATAAAAATGCTCCTGAAATTTCAGAAGCGAGTATTGGTTGGCATTTAGAACACTCTCTTTTGGTGATTTCTAGAATTTTGGAAGGTTTGCCACTTTCTCATCCAGAAAAATATCAACCTAAATTTTCTTGGGCTAAATTTATGGTCATGACTTCGGGATACATACCTAGAAAAAAAGGAAAAGCTCCGAAATTCACTATTCCTACAAGTGAAAACTTTCTAGAAAATATAGATAATTATCTAAATTCGGTTCGAGAAAATTTGCAAATGATTAAGAATCTTCCTTCTCAATCTTATATAGAACATCCTTATTTCGGACATTTAGATGTAAAACAAACTTTAAAATTTTTAAAAATTCATACTCAGCATCATCTTAAAATTGCAAAAGACATACTGGCTAAATCTCATTAGAGAATTTTAATGAAGAATAAATGACAAATAGAAGAGTAACAAGAGGTTGCTCTTTTTTTATTTTGAAGGGATAAGTTTCAGAGTAGTATCTTCATGTTTTAATCAATTTCATTGCTTAAATTTGTTGAAAATTAAGAATTATGGCTTTTAACGAAAAGGATTATCAGAAAATTTCTACAGACCGTACATTCATCATTGATTGCTATACAGAAATGTTATCTAGAATTAATGAAAAGGAACTAGTAGATTTAATCAACAATACAGAAGAAGGGAAAAAGTTCGAAGAAAATGAATTGTCTAGTGAGAAAATTATACAATCATTAAGTATCTATTTTCAATTGATGACATTGGTAGAAGAAAACGGAGCTACACAATATAGAAGAAGATTAGAAGACCAAGAAAAAATCACCGCAATTCGTGGTTCGTGGGGAGAAGCATTCCATTTTTGGAAAAATTCTAATGTGACAGAAGAAGATATGCTGAACGCAGTTTCTGCTACACATGTTATTCCTGTGCTTACTGCGCATCCTACTGAAGCAAAAAGAGTTACGGTTATAGAATTGCATAGAGAATTGTACTTGCTTTTGGTGAAAAAAGAGAATACTTCTCTCAGTAAATTAGAGCAAAATGAAATTAAAGAAAAAATTATTCAGCTTCTAGAAAGATGGTGGAGAACAGGCGAAATTTACCTGGAAAAGCCTGACATTAAAGACGAAAGAGCAAACGTTTTATATTATCTTACCAAGATTTTCCCCAACGTTTTGGTGAAAAGTGACCAAGAAATCATCAATTCTTGGATTGAGTTAGGGCTTAATTCTCAGAAAATTAAAAATCCAGATTATTTTCCGAAAATTAATTTTGGAAGTTGGGTTGGTGGTGATAGAGATGGTCATCCTTTTGTAACGCCTGCAGTGACTAAGGAAACACTTTTACTTCATCGAAAAGCCGCATTAGCATTGATTAAAGAAGATTTAATTCATTTGGCTAAGAAAATTTCTATTTCGGCGGTGTCTAATCCTGTTCCTTTTCAGCTTTCTGAAATGATTCAGGAGAAAGTTTCTGCATTAGGTGAAATGGGCAAAAAAGCAGTAGAAAGAAATCATTATGAACCGTGGAGACAATTCGTAAATCTTATGATTTGTCAATTAGAAAATACCATAACAGAAAATTTTGAAGATTCTAAAACCTATTATAAATCTAGCAAAGCGCTTCAAGAAGATTTAAAAAATTTAAGAGAAGTTTTGGTGCAAAATGGTTTCCAAAGCATTGCCGAAGATTTATTATTCTCGGTAGAAAGAGCGGTTCAATGTTTCGGTTTTCATTTGGCTAAATTAGATATTAGACAAAATAGCGCTTTCCATGATAAAGCTATTTCGCAGATTCTTAAAGCCAGCGGTGAAACAGATTATGATTTCGAAAACTGGGAAGAAGAAAAAAGAGTAAATTACCTGAACCAAGTCTTGAGCAACAATGCTTTTATTACAGATGTTACCATTTCTTACGGTCCAGAAGCAGATAATGTTTTAGATTGTTATAGAGTCATTCGTCAACATATCAGTCAGTACGGAGCAGAAGGAATAGGTTCTTTTATTGTAAGTATGACCAGAAATTTAAGTGATTTATTGGTAGTTTATCTTTTGATGAGAGAAACTCAACTTCTTAATACCAAAATAAGAGTAGTTCCACTTTTGGAAACTATCGAAGATTTACAAAATGGTTCAGAAATTTTAGAAAAATTCTTGCAACATCCTATTACAATTAGCAGAGCTAAAAATTTAGATGGAAAACAAGAAGTAATGTTAGGTTATAGTGATAGCAATAAAGATGGCGGAACCATTGCAAGCAAGTGGAATCTTCATAAAGCAGAAATTGCCTTATCAGAAATCGGCAAAAAACATAATACCGAAATTTATTTCTTCCACGGAACTGGAGGAACCATCAGTAGAGGTGGTGGTAAATATCATCGTTTCCTAGAAAGTATGCCAGAACAAACCGTTTTTGGAACGGTAAAAATTACAGTTCAAGGCGAATCTGTGGCGCAACTTTTCGGAAATCCTATGACAGCGAAATATAATCTCAATGCACTTTCGTCTGGAACTGCAAGACATATTATTCAAAATAAATACAAAACCGAAAAACCACAATATCCATTTGATTCTATGGAATTTCTGGCTCAAAAATCCTTTGAACATTACAGAAATTTAATAGAAACTCCAGGATTTATCAATTTTTATGGAAAAGCAACGTGCATAGATGTTTTAGAAAAAAGTAAAATAGGTTCTAGACCAGCAAGAAGAACGGGAACTAGAACATTGCAGGATTTACGCGCCATTCCTTGGGTTTTCAGTTGGAATCTTTCTCGTATTGCACTCACAGGTTGGTACGGTTTAGGTGAAGCACTTAAAATTTTAAAATCAGAAAAACCACAAGAATATCAACAGTTAAAAGAAGCGGCTCAAAATTGGAATTTCTTCAAATTTTTAATGATTCAGACCGAGACCAATCTTATTTTGTCTAATCTAGAAATTATGAAAAAATATGCAGAATTAGACCAAAATGAAGAAGAAAGAAACCTATTGATGGATAAATTTCTTACCGACCATCAAAATGGAGTTCATCTTATAGAAGAATTGTTCGGTGAAGCGGCTCTGGAAAGAAGAAGCGGACAATATGATAACTTGAAATGGAGAAACCAAAAATTAGATGTTTTACATCATTTACACCTTCATTATCTACAACAATGGAGAAATTTAGATGACGAAAATAAAATAGAAAAAGACAAAATTCTCAACAAATTATTAAGTTTAATCAATGCCATTTCTAGTGGCTTGAAAAATACTGGATAAGAGTATAAAATTCCTTAAATGTAACGTTTAAGGAATTTTTTTGTTTAAAAATGGAGAAAAAGAACTCGTGAGTTCAATAAATTTTTATATTTGGTTAAACTAATAACCAAATTGAATGAACAAGCAACCACTTTTGATTTTGTGGATTTGTTTCATTTTCGGGATTCTTATTTCCGAAAAGTTGAGTTTGTCAACTGCTTTAGTCAATGTGTTTTTGATTTTTTGCTTCCTATTTTTAGTTTTTAGCTTTTTAAAAATTCATTTTTTCTTCAAAATCAAAGATTTTGTATTGGCAATTTTCTTTTTGGGATTAGGAGTTTTCGCACATGAACTCCATAATAAAGAACAAGTTCTTCCAAATTTTCCTAGTTCTTCGGAAGTGATTTTTACTTTGGATAAAAAACTGAATTCCAACGAGAAAAATAAACGTTACGAAGTCAAAATTTTGAAAGTTAATGAGAAATCGATTGATTTAGGTTTGGTTTTGTCGGTTCCAAAAGAAGAAAAGAAACTGGATTTCAAACATTTTTATAAAGCCGAAATTTATCTCAACAAAGTAAAAGCGAATGCGCAGGATTTTGGATTTGATTATCAAAAATATTTGGCCAGAAAGCAGATTTATTTTCAAGGATATGCTCCTAATTCTTTTCAAGTTGCGGAGAAAGAAAACCTTACTTTGTTCGAAAAAATTAAACAAAAACGCTTAGAAATTTTGCAAAATATTGACCAAGCTAAGCTTTCTGAAAAATCTAAAGAATTTACCAAAGGAATTATTCTGGCGGACCGCACAGAAATGGACCGAGAAACCGTGGAAGATTTTAGCAAATCTGGATTGGTGCATATTTTGGCGATTTCGGGTTCGCACATGGCAATTATTTTTTGGCTGATTTTACTGCTTTTGAAACCATTTTTTCCTGCAAATTTTAGAAATGTTCCGATTGTTATTTCTTTGATATTCATTTGGTTGTTTGCAATTTTTATAGATTTTGGAAGTTCTGTGATTCGTTCGTGTATTATGATTACAGCATATTATTTCTATGTTTTATTGCAACGGAAACCAGATTTGTTACATGCAATGGCGATTTCTGGTTTAGCGATTTTGATTTTTGACACAAATCAACTTTTTGATGTGGGATTTCAATTGAGTTTTATTGCGGTTTTCGGAATTTTTTGGCTCAATGAACCGATTTTGAAATATTTGCCAAAGCCTAAAAATAATGTTCAGAATTTTTTGGTGAATGTAATTTCGATTAGTATTGCTGCGCAATTGGCGACTTTACCATTGGTTATTTATTATTTTCATCAATATTCTCTGATTTCGGTTATTGCGAATCTGGTGGTGATTCCTTTTTCTGAAATAATTATCGTTTTTGCTTTATTGATGACCATTTTATTGGGTTTTGGCTTCGATATTTCTTGGTTAAATGCTCTTTAAGATTCTGGAGTTCAACTGGTTTTGAAAGTGATTCATTTTTTCGCAAGCCTTGATGTTTTCTTCTTTAAAAACATACCAATGCATTGGTCAGAAGTCATCGTTCTTTTTAGTATGATTTATTTTTTGAGGAGATTTTTAACACGTCATCATTTAAAATCACTCATCAAAGTAGGATTTTTGGTCATTTTATTTTTAATGCTTAGAATAGGATTTAACTACTATGAAAATTCTAAATCCGAAATCTTAGTACACGAATTTTTTAAAGAAAAAATAATTTCTGTTAAAGAAAAAGATAAAGTAGTCTTTTTTGTGAAAAATTCTAAAAATATAGAAAAGCAGAAAAAGTACATCATAGAGCCTTATTTGGTTGCTAGAAGAGTGAATAATTTTAAAATTATCTTTGTTCCTCAAAACGTAAAATCTTTAGTCATAAATAAGAAAAATTATAAACTAGAATAATTTATTTAGAATAGTTACAAACTGATAAACATGACATTTGTCATGCTTTCAAACGTTAACAAATTCTTAATTTTGTGAAAATTCAAAAAAATAAATAAACAATGGCAGGATTAACTCAATCTACAATTGGTAGAAAGTTTTTAATGGCGCTTTCAGCAATGTTTTTGCTTGTCTTTTTGTTGATTCACTTGTCGGTAAATTTACTATCGATATTTAGTGAAGATGCATTTAACACAGCGTCTCATTTTATGGGATACAATCCTTTAATACAATTTGTGATGCAGCCGGTTTTAGTAGCGGGTGTTATCTTTCACTTTGTAATGGGCTTCGTTTTAGAAATGAAAAACAAAAACGCAAGACCAGTAAAGTATGCTGTAGCAAATAACAGCGGAAATTCTAGTTGGTCTTCTAGAAATATGATTATTTCTGGAGCAGTAATTTTAGCTTTCTTAGGACTGCATATGTATGATTTCTGGATGCATGAAATGAATTATAAGTATGTAGAAGCTCTATCAATCAATGAAACAAGATATTGGGAAGAGTTACATGCTAAGTTTGCAGATTTATGGAGAGTGATTTTTTATGCAGTTTCTTTTGTTTTATTAGGATTGCACTTATCACACGGTTTCCAATCATCATTCCAATCGATTGGAGCGAGACATCCTAAATATTTAAAGTGTGTAAACACTTTAGGAACTTGGTATTCTATTTTAATTCCGCTAGGATTTATCGTAGTAGCTGTATTTCATTTCGTAACTCAATAATTTACATAATATTATGAGCAAATTAGATTCAAAAATTCCAGCAGGTCCTTTAGCAGACAAATGGAAAAATCATAAAGCACACATGAATTTGGTTGCACCAAATAACCGTGATAAAATAGATATTATTGTAGTAGGAACTGGTTTAGCTGGTGGTTCTGCTGCGGCAACTCTTGCAGAGCAAGGATATAATGTAAAAGCTTTTTGCTACCAAGATTCACCAAGAAGAGCGCACTCTATTGCAGCTCAAGGTGGTATTAATGCAGCTAAAAATTATCAAAATGATGGTGACTCTGTTTACAGATTATTCTATGACACCATCAAAGGTGGAGATTATAGAGCAAGAGAAGCTAACGTATACAGATTAGCAGAAGTTTCTGCAAATATCATTGACCAATGTGTAGCACAAGGTGTTCCTTTTGGTAGAGAATACGGCGGTCAGTTAGATAACCGTTCTTTCGGTGGAACTCAGGTGAAGAGAACTTTCTACGCAAAAGGTCAAACAGGTCAGCAATTACTATTAGGTGCATATTCTGCAATGAGCCGTCAAATCGGTAAAGGTAGAATTAAAATGTACAACCGTCACGAAATGATGGACTTAGTAATGGTAGATGGTAAAGCTAGAGGTATTATCGCAAGAAACTTAGTAACAGGAGAAATCGAAAGACATTCTGCTCACGCTGTAGTGATTGCTTCTGGTGGTTACGGAAACGTATATTTCCTTTCTACTAACGCGATGGGTTCTAACGTTTCTGCGGCTTGGAAAATTCACAAAAAAGGAGCGTATTTCGCAAACCCTTGTTTCGTACAGATTCACCCAACTTGTATTCCAGTTCATGGGACACAACAGTCTAAACTGACTCTGATGTCTGAATCTCTTAGAAACTCTGGAAGAATTTGGGTTCCTAAAAAATTAGAAGATGCTCAAGCCATCAGAGAAGGAAAACTTAGACCAGAAAGTATAAAAGAAGAAGATAGAGATTACTATTTAGAAAGAAGATATCCTGCATTCGGTAACTTAGTGCCTAGAGACGTGGCTTCTAGAGCAGCTAAAGAAAGATGTGATGCTGGTTTCGGAATCGAAAATAATGATACTAAAGAAGGGGTATTCTTAGATTTCTCTACAGAAATTATGAAAAAAGGTAGAGAAGCAGCGACTGAGAAAAATATTCACAATCCTTCTGAACAACAAATCTACGATTTGGGTAAAAAATGGGTGGAAGAAAAATACGGAAACCTATTCCAAATGTATGAGAAAATTACAGCAGACGATCCATATGTAACTCCTATGAAAATTTATCCTGCGGTTCACTATACCATGGGAGGAGTTTGGGTAGATTATAACTTAATGAGTACTATTCCTGGTTGTTTCGTAATTGGTGAGGCTAATTTCTCAGACCACGGCGCAAACAGATTAGGAGCTTCTGCTTTAATGCAAGGTTTAGCAGACGGATATTTCGTATTGCCTTACACGATTGCAGATTATCTTTCTGCAGACATCAGAACAGGACAAATTCCTACTAATTCTTCAGAATTTGAAGCTGCTGAAAAAGAAATCAAAGATAAAGTAAACTTCTTCTTAACCAATAAAGGAACTCATTCTGTAGACTACTTCCACAAAAAACTAGGAAATGTAATGTGGAACAAAGTAGGTATGGGAAGAACTCCAGAAGGTTTAGCAGAAGCGATTAAAGAAATAGAAGAAATCAGAAACGATTTCTGGAAAAATGTAAAAGTTCCTGGCGAAGCAGATGGAATGAATACAGAGCTTGAAAAAGCATTCAGAGTGGCAGATTTCTTAGAACTGGGTCAATTAATGGCGAAAGATGCTCTTGAAAGAAAAGAATCTTGTGGAGGACACTTCCGTTGGGATCACGCTACTCCAGAAGGTGAAGCAGAAAGAGATGACGAGAACTACAAATATGTAGCAGCTTGGGAATACAAAGGTGATGATATCAACGCCGAAGTATTGCACAAAGAAGAATTGGTGTACGAGAACATTGAAGTTAAAACTAGAAGTTATAAATAAGGTTTAGTTTTTCTATCATGGCAATAATTGTTGAAAATAAAGAATCTAAAAGAAAATTTGTTTTAATAAGTGCAAATTTTGAATATTCAAAAGAAATAGCATCAAACAGATTCATTAGTTTTCTAAGAGATACAGAAGAAAAAGAATTCGAAGTGATTTGTCTTTGTGACGAAAATGGAGAGATTTTTTTTAGTAATGCTTCTGAATTTAGAATTATTGAAGTAGATGGAAAACCATTAAATCAAATTTTATAAAACTCAAAAAATATCTAATTATGAGTGCAAAAAAAGGATTAAACCTGACTCTAAAAATTTGGAGACAGAAAAATAATAAATCAAAAGGTCAGTTCGAGACCTACAAAATATCAGATGTTTCTACGGATTCTTCTTTCCTTGAAATGCTAGATATGCTAAACGAACAATTGGTAAATAACGGAAGCGAACCAGTAGCATTCGACCACGATTGTAGAGAAGGAATCTGCGGTATGTGTTCTTTGTACATTAATGGTAGAGCTCACGGTCCAGATACAGGAATTACAACTTGCCAATTGCACATGAGAATGTTCAAAGATGGAGAAACCATCACTATTGAACCTTGGAGAAGTGCTGCGTTCCCAGTAATCAAAGACTTGGTAGTAGACAGAAGCGCATTTGATAGAATTATGGCTGCAGGTGGTTTCGTTTCTGTAAATACATCAGGGAAATACACTTGATGCAAACGCAATCCCAGTTCCTAAAGAAGATGCAGATAAAGCAATGGATGCTGCAGCTTGTATTGGTTGTGGAGCTTGTGTGGCAACTTGTAAAAATGGTTCTGCTATGCTATTTGTAGGTGCTAAAGTTTCTCAGTTTGCTCTTTTACCACAAGGTAGAGTAGAAGCGAAGAGAAGAGTACTAAACATGGTAAAACAAATGGACGAAGAAGGCTTCGGTAACTGTTCTAACACAGGTGCTTGCGAAGTAGAATGTCCTAAAGGAATTTCTTTAGAAAACATCGCTAGAATGAACAGAGAATTTCTTGCGGCTCAATTTACTACAGTAGATTAACCTTATCAATGAAATAATTTGAAAATCACCTCTTTCTTTGAGGTGATTTTTCGTTAAAACTTTCCCAAAACACAAAGTTTTTTTCTGCAAATAAAACTAAAAGTATATTTTTGCGTGATTAAAAACAAAAACAACTTTTTTAAAGAAATGAAAAAATATTTTTTATTATTCTTATTCTCCATTTTATTGCTATCATGTTCTAAAGGTGGCAAAGTAACCATAAATGGTAAAGTGACTAATGGCTCACCATTAGAAAGATTAGAAATCATTGATGCTTCAGGAATTGCAACTTTACCGCTTGCTAATTTTGGTGTAGATGCCAAAGGAAATTTCTCAGAAACCATAGAAATTCCTAGAGATGGAGTTTATGTAATTACTTACGCAGGAAACACAGGTTTTCTTTATCTAAAAGGTGGTGATAAGGTAAATCTTGATTTTGAAGCGATGCTTTTCCCTCAAGGAATGAAAATTACTGGCGATGCTAAAGGAAATACAGAATACTTAATGGAATCTCAGCAATTCATTAACCAATATATGTCTAAATTAGACCAATCTGTTATTTCTAAAAAAGAAGAAGATTTCCTAAAAGAATTAGAAAAATATAAAGGTGATATTACCAAAAAAATGGACGAAATCGCTAAGGTGAAAAAACCAGACAGCGATGTAGAAAAATTCAATAAAAGAGAACTAGATGTAACTTTATTGATGATTTCTTCTCAGTACGAAAGCATGCATGGTCCAGCTACCAATAATCCAAAATACAAAGCAGGAGCTAAATTGTTAGATTTCCAAAAAGGTCTAGAAAACGAAAGCTATGTAGAAGATATGCCTAATTACAGAAACTACGTTATCAGTAAATTAAGTGCAGGTTTCCAAAAATTCTTCGAAGGACAAAAGAATGCTGCTCCTACTTCTAATGTGCAAATGTTCTCTAAATTCTTAGACACCCAAAAAGATGTTTCAGATAAAACTAAAGAGTACCTTCTTGCTGCGGTAGCTGCTCAATATGATTTAAGAGAGCCTGCTAATCCTAAATTACAAGAAGTTTTCAAATTTTTAAATACAAAAATCAAAAATTCTGCAATCAAATCTGAGTTGAAAAATTTAGAAGAAGCTATTTACGGAATTGAGCAAGGAACTGATGTTTCTGGTTTAAGTTTAGTAAAACAAGATGGCAATAAAACAACTTTAGCAGACCTTAAAGGAAAACCTACAGCATTAGTGTTCTACGCTTCTTGGAATCCTTACATCACAGAAAGCACATTGCCTGTTCTTAAAGAAATGGTGAAATTCTATGGTTCAAAAATGAATTTTGCTTTCATTAATTTAGATGATACTCAAGACCAATTCGTGAAAACTTCTAAAGCGATGTTCACAGGAATTCAAGGGAATAATTATTATGCAACGGGTGGTATGAAATCTGAAGTTGCTAAGAAATTTGCTGTTTACGGATTTAAAATGCCAAGTTTCATCATCATTGATAAAGACGGTAAAATTTCTAGTAAAACTTACTTAAATATCGCAGACCCAGCTCTAGTAGATGGATTGAACAAAGCTTCTGGTTTACAAGCTCCAACTGGAATTCCTCAAACTCCAGAAATGATGGCTCCACCAACTGAGCATTCTGCAAATGATGGTCACGGTCACTAAAAAAGATAAAATATCATATCAAAAAGCGGACTTTAGTCCGCTTTTTATTTTTCAATAGACATCAAATCAACAATCACTCTGAAAATTAGTTTTAAAACATTAATTTTGCAACGTTATGAGTAAGAAAAAGAAAAACATTATTTTAGAAAATATCAAATTAATTGCTGCTGGTGCAAAAGGTGTATCCGTAGGAAAAACTGAAGAAGGAAAAACTGTTTTGGTTTCTGGTGCGGTTCCAGGTGATGTAGTAAATGCCAGAGTGAAAAAATCTAAATCTAAATACTTTGAAGCAGAAGCAGTAGAAATTTTAGAAAAATCACCGTACAGAGTTGAGCCGAAATGCATTCATTTCGGAGTTTGTGGTGGTTGCAAATGGCAGAACCTTTCTTACCAAAAACAACTCGATTTCAAGCAAGAAGAAGTTTATAACAATATCAAACGAATCGGTGGAATCGAAAATTTTGAAACCTTACCTATTCTCGGTTCAGAGCAAGAATATTTCTACAGAAATAAAATGGAGTTTTCTTTTTCTAACGCTCGTTGGCTTACTCAATACGAAATCAGTTCCGAAGAAAATTTCGGGAATAAAGATGCTTTAGGATTCCATATTCCAGGAATGTGGAGCAAAATTTTAGATTTACAAGAATGCTTCCTTCAAGAAGCGCCATCTAATGATTTAAGATTAGCCGTAAGAAATTATGCCATCAAAAATGGTCTAGATTTCTTTGATGTAAGAAATCAAGAAGGCTTTTTGAGAACTTTAATGCTTCGTCAAAACTCTCAAGGAGAATGGATGGTTTTATTCCAATTGTACAGAGAAGAGAAGGAAAACAGAGAACAATTATTCGATTATATTTTAGAAAAATTTCCGCAAATCAAAACTTTGGTTTATGCCATCAATCCGAAACAGAATGATTCTATTTATGATTTAGATGTACAGACGTATTTCGGCGAAGGTTTTATTTATGAAGAAATGGATGGGCTGAAATTTAAAATTGGACCAAAATCTTTCTTCCAAACCAATTATAAACAAGCGCTGAATTTGTATAGAAAAACATTAGAATTTGCAGAAATTTCTGAAAATGATGTGGTTTATGATTTGTACACTGGAACTGGAACCATCGCACAATATATTGCCAAAAAAGCAAAATACGTAATCGGGATAGAATCGGTTCAAGAAGCGATTGATGCTGCAAAAGAACATGCTAAACTCAATGGTTTGGATAATTGCGAGTTTTATTGTGGCGATATGAAAGACGTTTTCACAGAAGAGTTTTTAGCCAATCATCCAAAGCCAAATGTTCTGGTTACCGATCCACCTAGAGACGGAATGCACCAAAAAGTGGTAGAACAAATTCTGAAATTAGCACCGCCAAAAATTGTCTATGTTAGCTGTAATTCTGCTACTCAAGCCAGAGATTTAGCACTGATGAAGGAACATTATGATGTGGTGAAGATTTTACCAGTAGATATGTTTCCGCAGACACATCACGTAGAAAATATAGCGCTATTAATAAAAAAATAACTAAATTGGGGGTTCGAAACAGAATCCTCAATTTTTTTATCTTATAGTTGAGGTATTTTTAACCAAATAAAAATTTAAAATATCGAATGAAAAATGTACTGAATTTGTTTTGCGCATTGTCATTAATGATGTCAGCGAGCGCATTTTCTCAACAGAAAGACAGTGTGAAAGTAGATGTAAAAGCTAAAAAAGACACCGTAAACACTGCAAAACCAAAAGACAAAAAACCAGAAAAAATTCAACCTTTCGAAAAAGTAATTACCAACAAAGCAGTTAGCGATGAAGGTATTATTACCGTGCATAAGGTAGAAGACAAATATTATTTCGAAATTCCTGATAAAGCACTGAAAAAAGAATTTTTGGTAGTCACCAGATTGACCAAAGCTGGCGCCGAAATGAGAATGGGAACAGTAGGTTATGCAGGAGATCAAATCAGTCAAAACGTTATCAGTTTCGAGAAAGGTCCGAATGATAAGGTGTTTTTACGCTCTATTTCTTACGTAGATTATGCTAAAGATTCTACCTCTGCAATGTATAAAACAGTGATGAGAAATAATGTAAATTCTATAGAACAAGCTTTTGACATTAAAGCTTTCGGTAAAGAAAAAAACTCTACCGTGATAGATGTTACAGATTTTATCAATGCAGATAATGATGTGGTTTCTTTTGACACTCGTTTCAAGAAAGGATTTAGAGTTGGCGCTTTTCAAAAAGATAAATCTTTTGTCAATTTCGTGAAATCTTTCCCTACCAATATTGAAATTAACACGACTAAAACCTACAACAGAAGTGCAGGAGAAGCTTCGCCAATTCCAGGTGCTCCAAAACCAGAAGTGAGCGGAAATTATACTGTAGAAGTGAATTCTTCAATTATTCTTTTGCCAGAAAATAAAATGCAGGCAAGGTATTTCGATCCTAGAGTAGGTTATTTTACAGTAGGTTATACAGATTTTGATGAAAATCCTCAAGGCGTAGAAAGAGTTTCTTTGGTGAAAAGATGGAGACTGGAACCAAAAGCAAAAGATTTAGAAAAATATAAAAGAGGCGAATTAGTAGAGCCAGAAAAACCAATAGTTTTTTACATTGACCCTTTAACTCCAAAAAAATGGATTCCTTATTTAATTCAAGGAGTGAATGATTGGCAAAAAGCTTTCGAAAAAGCAGGTTTCAAAAATGCGATTTATGCAAAAGTTCCGAATTCAAAAGAAGATCCAGAATGGAGTTTAGAAGATGCAAGATTCTCGGCTATCGTTTATAAACCTTCAGATGTTCCTAATGCTTCTGGCCCTTCAATTGCAGACCCAAGAACTGGCGAAATTTTAGAAAGTCACATCAATTGGTATCACAATGTGATGAAATTGTTGAACGATTGGTATTTCGTGCAAGCTTCACCGAATGATCCTAGAGCTAGAAAAGTAGATTTTGATGATGAATTAATGGGACAATTAATCAGATTTGTTTCTTCACACGAAGTAGGTCATACCCTTGGTTTGAGACATAATTTCGGGTCTAGTTCTACGGTTCCTGTAGAAAATCTTAGAAATAAAGCTTGGTTAAAAGCCAATGGACACACACCTTCAATCATGGATTATGCGAGATTTAACTATGTAGCACAACCAGAAGATAATGTAGGCGAAGCTGGATTAATGCCAAGAATTGGTGACTATGATGATTGGGCAATAGAATGGGGTTACAGAAGATTTTATAATTATAATTCACCAGAAAAAGAAAAAGCTCATCTTAATAAATGGGTGATGGAAAAATTACAGAATCCTAGACTTTGGTTTGGTACAGAAACCAATCCTTATGACCCGCGTTCTCAAAGCGAACAAGTAGGAGATAATCCTATGCTTGCAGGAAAATATGGAGTGAAAAATCTTCAGCGAATTATGGAAAACATAGAAGCGTGGAGTACAAAACCAAATGAAGATTACAGCAGTCTTAATAATAGATTTACTCAAGTTTCTGGTCAGTTTGCTAGATATTTAGGTCATGTTTCTAAATACATTGGTGGCGTAAAAGAAACGCCGAAAATGGTAGAACAAAAAGGAGCTATCTACGAATTGGTTTCTAAATCAGAGCAAAAAGAAGCTTTGAAATTTTTATCAGAAAATGTATTTACCACTCCAAATTGGTTGTTGAAAACTTCTGTTTTAACTAAAATAGATAAATCGCCAGTAGAAGTGGTAGAAAATCTTCAAAAAACAGTGCTCAATAGAGTTTTAAGCGAAGGTGTTTTGAATAAATTATACGAAGGAGAATCTTTAGATGCTAATGCTTATGCAGTGTATGATTATCTTCAAGATATTAAAAACAGTGTATTTTCTGAGTTGAAATCTTCTTATAAAATTGATATTTACAGAAGAAATTTACAGAAAAATTTTGTAGAAACTTTAATAGCGAGAACTCAAGCAAGTAAACCTAGCACTGGTAGAAATGCTGAAAATGTTTCTGATAATTCTGATGTGAAATCATTAACCAGAGGAGTTTTAAGAGAAATAAAAGCAGATGCTTCTAAAAATGCACAAAATGCGCAAGACGCAGTGACCAAATATCATTTAGAAGATTTGGTTTACAGGATAGATAAAGCTTTAGAAGTAAAATAATTGAAAAATAAAGTTCATCATTTCCAGAAAATGGTGAACTTTGTTTTATAAAAGAGATTTTTCTAGAAATTTGAAACAAGAAAAATCAAAATAGTAAGTTAAATATCTGAAAGCAATCCGCAAATTAATAGGAAGTTTTCAGAATATTATTTCCTCGTTAAAAAATGAAAAAATTAATCTTTCCCTTTTTGATATTGGGTTTTTTGCTCACTTCTTGCGAAAACGATGATGATGTTTGCGTAAGTGGAGAAGCTACACCTCGACTAAAAATTAAATTTAAAAGTGCAGATAATAAAGTGCTGACTCTAGAGTCACTTTATTTAGATGTAGATTACGGTAATAATAATATTTTAACGGTTGTAGAAGCTACTAAAATAGATTCCGTATTGGTTCCTATTCGGGTAGATGATGCAGGTTTTACTGAATTATATGTTAGAAAAACTAAAAATGGCAAAGTTTCTAAAATAAAACTGAATTACAATACCACTTCTGAATATGTTTCGCCAGCTTGTGGTTTCAAAAGGCTTTACCAAAACCTTACTGGAACTCTAGAAACTGCCAATCCAGTGACTAATGTAGAACTCAATCAAAATCAAATTATCAATGAAAACAAAGCTCACCTTTATCTTGTTTTTTAGTTTTTGTTTGAGTTTTTCTCAAGAGAAAGATTCAGTAAAAACCAAATATCAATATAAACCTAATTTTACAGTAGGAGTAGATGTACTTAATGCTTCATTATCTACTTTTAGTGATAGAAAATTATTTCAAGGATATATTTCTTCTGAGATTAAGAAAAATCTTCACGCAGTTGTAGATGTAGGTTTTGAAAAAAATATTTATCAGAAAAACGGTTATGATGCTACTGCAAATGGAATTTTCGGAAAATTAGGAGGCTATTATATGCTTTCTATGGATACCGAAAATCCTGATAATGGTTTTTATGCAGGAGCAAAAATGGCAGCAAGTTTTTACAATCAAGAGTACAAAAAAGTTCCCATTCGTGGTTTTGGTGGCAGCGACCAATATCTTGCCTTTCCATCGGTGAATCAGTCTGCTTATTGGTTAGAAGGTTTTGCTGGAGCAAGAGTTCAGTTGTTCAAATCAAATTTATATGTAGATGTGAATGCGCAACCAAGATTTTTATTTTATTCTAACAAACAAGAAGAAATGAAACCCATGATTGTGCCTGGATTTGGAAAAAGTTCTACTAAATTTAATGTGGGCTTTAGCTGGAATTTAGCGTATCAATTTTAAAGAATTTAAATGAAATTTTAGAAATCTATTTGTTTTTCATAAAAATAAATTCTTTTTTGTCTAAATAATTAAGAGAAACTCTATAACTTTGGAGATTCTAAAAATCAATGTATAATTTAAAATCAGATGTAGATGAGAAAACTTTTACTATTTGTGTTTTTGCTTTTAGTGATTTCTAATTTCAATGCACAAGACTATTGGCAAGAATCTAATTTTTCTGGGGTTTCAGCACGAAAATTAAGTTCTAAATCGAAATTTTACAAATTAGATATAAACCAATTGAACTTATATCTAAACGATACGCCAAGTATTAATGATAAATCAAGAAAAGATAAAATTGTAAAAATCCCAACATCTGATGGAAAATTAGAAAGGTTTTCTGTGAGAAGTTTTCCCGTGATGGATGCAGAATTAGCAGCTCAATATAAGCTGGGTTCTTACATAGGAGTAGGAATAGATGATCCTAGTAAAACCATTCGATTCAGTACTGCTCCAAATGATTTTCAGTCTATGATTATTAAAAATGGTGTTTACGAATTTATAGAACCTGCAAATACAGATAAAAATGTATATGCATTATTTAATAAATCTAAAAAGAGTGATAATGGATTTTTCTGTAAAACCACTGAATCTATTGAAAAAAGAAAGGAAATTAACACTTTAGTTTCTGCAGGAAATAAAAAAGTAAACTCGTTAGATTATAGAATCCAATCTTCTGATAAAAAATACAGAACTTTAAGACTAGCACTTTCTGTTACTGGAGAATATACCGCTTATTTTGGAGGTACAGTTTCAGGTGCATTAACTGCTATCAATGCAACACTTACACGTGTAAACGGTGTAATGGAAAAAGATTTAGCAGTTCACTTGAATTTGGTAAATAATACAACTATTATTTATACCAATGCGAATACAGACCCATATTCTGATTCTGACTTTATGGATGATTGGAATGCACAGTTGATGAATACTTTAAAAACAGTTGTAGGAAATGCCAATTTTGATATTGGTCATTTATTTGGAGCAACTGGTGGTGGTGGTAATGCAGGATGTATCGGTTGTATTTGTAGTAATGATACCACTTTAGATTCTTATGGTTCTCCTGTTGCATATAAAGGTAGCGGATACACTGCTCCAGCAGATGGGGTTCCAAGTGGAGATACTTTTGATATAGACTATGTAGCCCATGAATTAGGACATCAATTAGGAGCAAACCACACTTTTTCTCATGATTTAGAAGGAACGGGCGTTAATATGGAGCCTGGTTCTGGAAGTACAATCATGGGATATGCAGGAATTACAGGAGCAACTACAGATGTTCAGTCAAATTCAGACCCTTATTATCATTTTGCATCTATTGACCAAATTCAATCTAATCTAATCTCTACAACTTGTGATGTAGAAACGGCTATAGCTAATAATCCTCCTACAATAGCTGCACTACAAAATTATACCATTCCGAAGAGTACAGCATTTGTTTTAACTGCTTCTGCTACAGATCCAGAAGGAAATGCTTTAACATATACATGGGAACAAGCAGATGACGCAAGTGTAATCATATCAAACGAAAATCTTGGGAACACCACTTCAGGAGCTAGCTTTAGATCTTTAACTGGAACAAGTAATCCGACTCGTTATTTCCCTAAATTATCTACCGTTTTGGCGGGTAATCTCAAAAATTTAAGTGATTGGGAAGCTGTTTCTACTGTAGCGAGAGTTTCTAACTTTAAAGTTACTGTAAGAGATAATAATGCAGCAGGAGTACAAACTCAAACTGCCAATCAACAAATTACAGTAGGAAATGATGGACCATTTGCTATTAACTCTTCTATGGTATACAATAATGCAAATATTCCTTTTACTTGGGATGTGGTAAATACAAACGCCGCTCCGTATAATGTAACGAACGTTAAAATAGATTATACAACCAATAATGGTTCTACTTGGACGGTGATTTCTAATTCTACACCAAATGATGGTTCCGAAGTTTTAGATTTCTCATCTTTTGCTACAAATGCTAATCTTAAAATTAGAGTTTCTGCTTTAGGTAATGTATTTTATGCTATAAAAAATGTGACAGTATCTCAAGCTAGTACATGTAATGGTACAGCACCTTCTAATATTTCCGTTTCTGCTATTACTGCTAATTCTGCTCAAGTTTCTTGGGGTGCAATTCTTAATGCTACTTATTCATTAAGATACAGAAAAGTGGGAGATACAAATTGGACTACTGTTACAACTTCTAGTACTTCATATACCATTAGTGGATTAACCATTAATACTTCGTATGAAGTTCAAGTTGCAGGAGTTTGTTCTAGTGTAACAGGAACTTATAGTCCTTCTAATAATTTTTCTACACTTGGATTAACTTATTGTACTTTAAAATCTTTAGATAATTCATTTGAATATATTGCAAATGTTACAGTTGGTACCATGTCTAGCAATTCTTTTGAAAGTTTCTATACAGACTACACTTCAGACTCTTCTAGATTAATCACCTTGGTTAAAGGCTCTGCAAATAACACGCTTTCGGTTACCAAAGCTTGGACAGATCCTGCTGATACATATAATGAATCAGTGACCGCTTGGATTGATTTTAATCAAAATGGTGTTTTTGATACTACAGAAAAAATTATGGGAACTGCTCTCAATCAGCAGACACCTGTTTCTGTAATATTTACCGTTCCTTCTGATGCTGTCTTAGGAAATACTAGACTTAGAGTTTTAATGACAGATATTACCTCTCCAGATTCTGCTTGTGATGAAGTGGATTATGGCGAAGTAGAAGATTATAAAGTAAACATTACATCTAATTTAGCCACTAGCGAATTTTCTGAAAACAATATTCAAATTTTCCCTAATCCAGCGGTAGATGTTTTAAACATTACTAAAGTATCTAATAATGCTACTTTTGCCATCTATAACGTTGCAGGTCAGTTTATTTCAAAAGGAAAAGTGACCAATAATAAAGTCAATGTTTCGTCCCTTGAAAAAGGAGTCTATTTCATCGAAGTTTCTGAAAAAGGAGCAACTTCTAAAATGAAATTTATCAAAAAATAACATTGTAGGATATAAAAAAGAAAACCTTGAGTTCATCTCAAGGTTTTCTTTTTTTTTAAATTAGAATTTACAAATCCATTCGTTGCAACTCGTCTATAACTTGATGAGTAAATTCCTTTAGAGTCTCTAAATCAGTATTATTTTGAATTACAAAATCCGCTAATTTCACTTTGTCAACTTCAGGCATTTGTTTATCGATGATTTCTTTTACTTCTCGATACGTTCTGCCATCTCTATCCATCACTCTTTTTATCCTGATGTTTTCATCAACAGTAACCAAAATAGATTGATAGCAACTTTCATTCAATTTTAATTCAAAAAGCAAAGCCGTTTCTTTGAAAACAAATTCAGCGTTTTGAGCATTTACCCAATTCTCAAAATGTATTTTCACCGCAGGGTGAATAATTTGATTCAGTTTTAAAAGCAATTCTTGATTTTCGAAAACCTTTTCTGCCACAAATTTTCGGTTATATTTTCCGTTTTCATCATAAGATTCTTTGCCAAGAAGTTCGATGATTCTAGACTTTAGATTTTCGTCTAAATTTACCAATTCTTTTGCCCAAAAATCAGAATCATATACAGGAAATCCCAATTCTTTTATAAATTGAGAAACCGTAGATTTTCCACTTCCAATTCCGCCTGTAATTCCAATAATTTTTTTTCCAGTATGTAAACTTCCAACTTCCATCTTCTAACTTCCCGCAAATTAATACCCAAAAACTTCGTTAAAACTGAAAGTTTCGTCTAGCTTCACGCCTTTTTCAGTCATTTTCAGACTTGCCAATTCATGATGAGCATCGTGTTCGAAGAACAGTAAGTATTCATTCTCTACACATTGCTTCAGAAATTTCCCTTTTTCTTCCATGGTAAGAAGCGGTCTCGTATCATATCCCATCACATAAACTTGCGGAATGTGTCCAGCTGTTGGAATGAGATCTGCTGCAAAAACAATCGTTTTTTCTTGATATTGAATCACAGGAAGCATTTGTTTTTCGGTGTGTCCGTCTACAAAGATCACATCCACTTTCAAATCTGGTGCAAAACCATAATTTCCCGTTTTGGGAGTAGGCAGAAATTGCAATTGTCCGCTATCTTGCATTGGTAAAATGTTTTCCTTCAAGAAACTTGCTTTTTCTCTTGGATTAGGTTCAGTTGCCCATTGCCAATGATTTTCATTAGTCCAAAACTGTGCGTTTTTAAAAGCAGGTCTATAACCTGTTTTGTCATCATTCCATTCTATAGCGCCACCACAATGGTCAAAGTGAAGGTGCGTCAAGAAAACATCGGTAATGTCTTCTCTTACAAACCCGAATTTTTTTAAATTTTTATCTAAAGATTCGTCTCCATAAAGCGAATAATGCCCGAAAAACTTCTCATCTTGCTTATTTCCTAAACCACAGTCTATTAAGATGAGTTTTTTACCATCTTCCACCAAAAGAGAACGAGTCCCTAGTTCGATTAAATTTTTAGAATCTGCAGGATTAGTACGTTCCCAAAGAGATTTCGGGACGACACCAAACATAGCACCGCCATCTAATTTAAAATTTCCGCATTGTATAGGATAAAGTTTCATATAAAGTGTGATTTTGTGCTAAAATTAAAGAATTTTTTCGAGGTTAAAGAAAGAATAAATAAAAGAACTAAATAAAATTATAAGCATAACTTGAACAATTATTTTTCTCTTTTTTGAAATTTTTATCTGTTGAATTAAAAAGTCTAAAGCTATTAAAACTAAGAAAATGAAAAATGAGAGTATTAGCATAAATAACCAACCACCTTGGAAATCTTTATTAGTGAGATTTCTAAATAAAGAAATAATCATTAATAAAACTGCATAAGTATTAAGTGGAGTAATTTTGTATATTTTTTCATTCATAGTTTTATTATTTTAATCATTCCAACCATAACTTCCCCATTTATCATCATCACTATAATACTTTTCTGTAATTAAAAATCCTCGAGAAAAAGATATAACAAAGGTTTCTTCTCCTTTTATTTTATGATATTTAATTCCAGTTGGTGTTTCAATATTTTCGGGCAATTTCTTCTTTTGTTTTTGAATTAAATGTAACTCTTCAATTAAACTTTCTGAACGAAATTTTTGAAGTTTATCAATTAAAAAAGTGCTAGTTATCTGAGCTAAAATAAAAAATGGTATGAGTAAAGAAATGATTGAATCAGATATTTTTTTATCTTTTGACAAAGAATTAATAGTAATCAAAACAAGTGACACTAGCAATAACAAAAGTAAAGGGATGAATCCAAAAAACACTTCAATTACTACAAAGCTATCCCAAAATGGAGCAATAAACCCAAATATTATTGCTAAAAAAAATGTTATGATTACTATTTTGTTTTTCATAATCTTAACCTTTAGTCTTATCTTAATCTAAAACAAACTATCAGGTCTTCTTGGTACAGAAATTCCTAAATGTTTGTAAGCTTTTTCAGTTACTTCTCTTCCTCTTGGAGTTCTGATGATAAATCCTTCCTGAATCAAAAACGGTTCGTAAACTTCTTCCAAAGTTTCAGGATTTTCGCCAATAGAAGTGGCCAAAGCAGAAATCCCAACTGGTTTCCCTTTGAAATTTTCTATCATCACACGCATAATTTTATTGTCCATATCATCCAATCCGTATTCATCTACATTCAGAGAATTGAGAGCAAACTTGGTAATTTCAATTTCAATTTCGCCGTTTCCTTTAATTTCTGCAAAATCTCGAACTCTGCGCAAAAGTGCATTTGCAATTCTCGGAGTTCCTCTGCTTCTTCTCGCAATTTCCAGAGCTGCATCTTCATAAATCGGAACGCCCAAAACTCTAGCACTTCTCTCGATAATCATTCCCAAAAGTTCTATCGTGTAATATTCTAATCTGCTTTGAATCCCAAATCTTGCTAACATCGGCTTCGTGAGCATTCCAGAACGAGTGGTAGCGCCAACTAAAGTAAAAGGATTTAAGCCAATTTGTACAGAACGTGCATTAGGACCAGTTTCCAGCATAATGTCGATTTTATAATCTTCCATCGCAGAATACAAATATTCTTCCACCACTGGCGAAAGTCGGTGAATTTCATCAATGAAAAGCACGTCGTTTTCTTCTAAATTCGTTAAAAGTCCAGCCAAACTTCCGGGTTTATCTAAAACTGGTCCCGAAGTAATTTTACAATTTACACCCAATTCATTGGCAATAATATGCGCCAAAGTAGTTTTTCCCAAACCTGGAGGCCCATGTAAAAGCACGTGGTCTAAAGCGCCACCTCTATTTTTAGCAGCCGCCACGAAAACCTCTAAATTATCCAACGTTTTTCTTTGTCCCGCAAAATCCTTAAAACTTTGTGGGCGAATCTGTTCTTCCTGCATTAATTCCTCATCAGAGAAATTTTCTTTATCTGCGTGTAAAAAATCTGGCATCAGTGAAAATTATATCTTCAAATTTATTCTTTTTTACTCAATTTACGACATAGAATTCGGAGGCGTTAAGAAAATTTTGAAATAATTCGTTAAAAAATTCCTGCTGTTTGAGCATTGTTGGGTTTGTGGTGGAGCGAGTTTCAGGGATTTTAGAATTATTTTGAAATTTTTAGCCGAGAATTCAAGTCTTGAAATAGTATTCGCCGACATAAAGGAGGCAATTTTTGGTTCTTTTGTATCAAGACAAAAGAACAAATTGTTTATTTTTACAATTATGAAACTAATCGGTCCTTTCAAACAAATTCTTACACTCAATAATCTTCCACTTCGAGGAAAACTCTCTGATGAACAATTAGAAATTATCGAAAACGGCGGAATTTTAATTAATAATAACACCTTAATTGAAGAAGTTGGTGATTTTGAAAAATTGAAATCAGATTTCCCAAACGCTGAACTCGAACCTCGAACCTCGAATCTCGAACCTCAAATCCTTCTTCCCGCATTCATAGATTGTCACACACATATTTGTTTTGGAGGAAACAGAGCCAACGATTTTGCGATGCGAAATGCGGGAAAAACTTATCTAGAAATTGCAGAAAAAGGCGGTGGAATTTGGAGTTCGGTTCAGCATACCAGAAATGCTTCCGAAAAAGAACTTTTAGAAACGCTTTTAGAAAGAATCAATCGATTAATTTCATTGGGAATTACGACTATTGAAATAAAATCTGGTTACGGATTGAATGTAGAAAGTGAACTGAAAATGCTTCGAGTGATTCAACAAGCACAAACTAAAACCAAAGCAACTTTAGTCCCAACTTGTCTTTCTGCCCATTTAAAACCAAGAGATTTTGAAGGGAGTAATAAAGAATACTTACAATATATTGTAGATGAAATTCTACCAAAAGTAAAAGAAGAAAATTTAGCGAAAAGAGTAGATATATTCATCGAAAAATCTGCTTTTCAACCAGAAGAAAGCCGAAAATTTTTAGAAAAAGCAAAAGCATTAGGTTTTGAAATCACCGTTCACGCAGACCAATTTACCGCAGGAAGTTCCCGAATTGCAGTGGAAGTTGGCGCAGTTTCAGCAGACCATTTAGAAGCGACAATTGATGAAGATATTGAGTTTTTAGCCAATTCAGAAACAGTTGCTGTTGCACTTCCTGGTGCAAGTTTAGGTTTGGGAGAACCTTTTACCCCAGCGAGAAAAATTTTAGATAAAAACGGAATTTTAGCGATTGCAAGTGATTGGAATCCCGGTTCAGCACCGATGGGGAATCTTATTATCCAAGCTTCCATTTTAGCCACTTTTCAAAAATTAAGCACTGCCGAAGTTTTGGCTGGAATTACTTTCCGTGCTGCTAAAGCATTAAATTTAACTGATAGAGGAATTCTAAAAAAAGGAATGAAGGCAGATTTCGTAGTTTATGAAACGGATAATTTCCAAAATATTTTATACAACCAAGGAAGTTTGGTTGCAAGTGAAGTATATATAGATGGAGAGAAACTTTAATTTTTAGAAATTATGAAAAATCAAACAAAGTTTGTTTGGCAAGGACGTAACGATGGAGATTCACCGCTTCATCACAGAGTATTCCAACGAGTAGTAATAGTGGAGAACTATGAAAACATTTCACCGAATAATTTCGTTTTGCATGGTTTTGCGGTAGATGAAGGCGTTAGAAGAAACAAAGGAAGAGTTGGCGCTGCCAAAGCTCCAGACATCATCCGAAAAAATATGAGCAATTTTCCTGTAGTTTCTCCAGATTTTCAATTACTAGATTTTGGAAATATCACTTGCGAAGACCAAAATTTAGAAAAATCACAAGAAGATTTAGCCGAAAAAGTTTCTAAAATTCTGCAAAAAAACGCAAAATCCATCGTATTAGGTGGCGGTCACGAAGTGACTTTTGCTCATTATTCTGGCATCAAAAAAGCATTTCCCAACCAAAAAATTGGCATCATCAATCTCGATGCACATTTTGATAACCGTGAACCCGAAAATGGAGTAGGAGCTAGCTCTGGAACGGGTTTTTGGCAAATTGCTCAAGAAGGAGAAATTTATTCGTTGCACATCGGAATTCAAAAAAATTCTAATACACTCAAATTGTTTGATACTGCTCATCAATTTGGGATGAAATACATTTTGGCAGACGAAATTTTCTTCGAAAATCTTCCTAAAATCTATCAGCAAATAGATGAACTAATTCTTTCGGTAGACCAATTGTATCTCACCATTTGTATGGATGTTTTCAACGCGTCTATTGCGCCCGGAGTTTCGGCTGCGGCGTACAACGGAATCTTTGCAGATGCTACTTTTCTGCATTTTTACAGACATATTTTGAAATCAGAAAAATTGGTTGCGCTGGATGTTGCCGAGGTAAATCCAGAGTTTGATATTGCCGAGAGAACCTCCAGATTAGCTGCCAGTTTGGTAAATGAGTGGTTTATGATTTCGTAGGGACAAATCGTGATTTGTCCAATAATTAAAATTTTTAGGAGAAACACGTTTTCTGTTTTCTTTCACTTTCAGTCCTGCTTTTCGTTACAATCTTTTTTGGTGACTTCGGCAAGCTCAGTCAACAAAAAAGGATTTCCACTGCAATCAGGGCTAGAAATTGGTTTCGGTTTTATTTTCACTTTTTTAAATGATAAGCATTTAAAATTTTTATCTTTGGCAAAACCACGTTTAGGCTTTAGTACAGTATCTTTGTACACTTTTTTAATGAAAAAAATATGGAACAATTCCTTCAAAATACCTTACAAAATTCTCAAGACGCTTTCCAAAAATGGAGAAAAATTCCGTTTGAAGAAAGACAAAAATATTTCACCCAACTATCTGAAATTCTGAATAATAGAAAACAAGAGTTTGCTACAATCATTACCCAAGAAATGAATAAACCCATTTCGCAATCGGTTTCAGAAATAGAAAAATGTGCGGCGTTATGTGATTATTATGCTACCGTAGAAAATATACTGAAAACGGAGCAAGTAGAAACAGAATTTCAAATTTCAGAAATCCATCACGAACCTTTGGGCGTTATTTTGGGCGTTATGCCATGGAATTTTCCTTTTTGGCAAGCGATAAGATTTGCAGTTCCTACCATTTTAGCAGGAAATGTTATTGTCCTAAAACATGCTTCAATTTGTGAAAAATCAGGTGTAACCATGCAAGAAATTTTCGAAGAAGCAGGTTTTCCAAAAGGTATTTTTACCTTTTTAAAAGTTTCCCACACCGAAGTAGAAGAAATGATTGCTCATCCTATTATCAGAGGCGTTTCTCTTACAGGAAGTGAAGCTGCAGGAAGAAAAATTGCCGAAACTGCAGGGAAAAATTTAAAAAAATGTGTTTTGGAATTAGGCGGGAGTGATGCTTTTATCGTTTGTGAAGATGCAGATCTAGAAAAAGCAGCAATTGATGGTGCACAAGCAAGATTGCAGAATAACGGACAGACTTGTGTAGCAGGGAAAAGATTTATTATTCACGAAAAAGTATATCAAGATTTTGTAGAAAAATTCATCGAAGAGTATCAAAAATACCAACCAGAAAATCCTATGAATGAAGAAACGAAGTTAGGATTAATGGCGAGAGAAGATTTGGCTTCAGATTTAGAAAAACAATATCAAAAAGCGCTTAACAACGGAGCGAAAGCTATTGTAGCATTAGAATCTGTAGGAAGTATGGCTTTTAAACCAGGCATTTTAGAAATGAATCCAGAAAATCCTATTGCTCAGGAAGAATTATTTGGTCCTTTGGCAATGGTTTTTAAAGTGAAAAGTGATGAAGAAGCTTTACAAATTGCCAATAATACCATGTTTGGATTAGGAAACGCAGTTTTCACCTCAAATAAAGAAAGAGCTTTGTTCTTTGCAGAGAATTTAGAAAGCGGAAGCGTGGCAATTAATCAAATTTTTCGTTCAGATGTAAGATTGCCTTTTGGCGGAAGAAAAAATTCTGGATATGGAGTAGAATTGTCTCTGTATGCACTCAAAGAATTTACCGCTCCCAAAACCATTATCGGAAAATTTTAGAAATTTTAAAAAATAAAAAAGCTCCAAATTTTTGGAGCTTTCATTTTATATAGTGGTTAATCTGAGTGTATTGGTTTTTCCACCTTCATATACTGGCATTGCATTGAGATTTACTACGAAATCTCCTTTTTCTACATAGCCGTAATGGTGAGTCAACATGTTCACTTGGATTACCGTCTCGTCAGTAGATTTGTTCATGTCATAGTAGAACGCTCTTACTCCCCATAAAAGGTTCAGCATGGTAAGAACTCTTCTATTAGAACTGAAAACGATAATTCTAGAAGTAGGTCTGTGTGCAGAAATTTGGAAAGCAGTGTAACCAGAGTGAGTAAGCGTAATAATGGCTGCTGCACCAGTAGTTTCTGCAATTTTAACTGCGTTTAGACAAACCATATCTGTTACGAAACGATCGTCTACACAAGTTATTTTTTCTATAATATCATTTTTCTTTTCGTAAAGATTAGTAGATTCTATATTCTTAATGATCTTTGTGATGTTTTTAACTACATCTACTGGATATTTTCCTACAGAAGTTTCACCAGAAAGCATTACTGCATCGGCGCCGTCTAATACGTTGTTTGCCACGTCATTTACCTCGGCTCTAGTTGGAGTAAGGCTACTGATCATGGTTTCCATCATTTGCGTAGCGATAATTACTGGTTTAGAGTAATATCTGGCTTTGTCTACTAATTTTTTCTGAATGACAGGAACTTCTTCCATTGGAACTTCTACTCCTAAATCTCCACGTGCAACCATTAATCCGTCACATTCTAGAAGAATTTCGTCAATATTTTTTACACCTTCTGGTTTTTCAATTTTTGCAATAATTGGAATTTTGAAATCAGAATGCGCTTCAATTAATTTCTTTAAATCAATAATGTCTTGAGCATGACGAACGAATGAAAGTGCAATCCAGTCGAATTCATTTTCAATCATGAATTTAGCATCTTCGATGTCTTTTTCTGTCAAAGCAGGAAGAGAAACATTGGTGTTTGGTAAATTCACTCCTTTTTTAGAGCTTAATGGTCCACCTTGAATCGTTTTTGCTTTTACCGTATCTTTTTGGTTAGTTTCGATGACTTCGAAAACTAATTTTCCATCGTCAATAAGGATTCTTTCGCCAACTTTTACGTCTTGCGGGAATTTTTCATACGTCATGAATACTTTGGTTGAATCTCCTTCGCAAGGCTCATTGGTAAAGGTAAGTACGTCTCCTGGATTAAGGAAAGAACCTTCTTTTACTACTCCTACTCTTAATTTAGGACCTTGTAAATCTCCTAAAATAGAGATGTTATAACCGTATTCTTGATTGATTTCTCTAATGATGTCTACATTTCTCTTAACCAATTCGTAATCGGCATGAGAAAAATTTATTCTAAAAACATCGGCTCCAGCTTTTACCAATTCTAGCATGATTTCTTTCGTAGAAGAAGCAGGTCCTAATGTTGCGATTACTTTGGTTTTTTTCGCTCTCTTATTCATAATAATTAATTAGCTTGTATAGTTCGCTATTGGGTTGTAAAGAAAAATCTTGTATTTGAAACATGATGTTTTCTGGCAGCAAAATTAGTGAAAAATCTTTAAAACTATCCTTTGCATAAATTATGTAGTCTACATCTTTATTTTTGGGCATCAGAAATTTTATTTCTTCAGTCTGTGCAAAGAGTTCGTTGTCTGTTTTTTTTCGTAATGGTGCAGATTTGTTAGATACTATAGAATAGCAATTTTTGGTTTCTTTGTGATATCCTTCGAATTTTGTAAAACAAAACTGTTTTATTTTTAAGTCGTCTGTTCTTACGAATTGGAAGGGATTTATTTTGTTAATTTCGAAAAATATTTCGTGATCGGGTAATTTTTTAGCCAATCTTAGTAAACCAATGTCCATTGGTTCATCATCTTCTAGGTCAAGAAATATTTTTTTGTTTTTCAACAATGTTTTCTTTTTTATTTAAGGAATAAAACGCTCTTTGTGCTGCTTTTTCTTCTGCTTTTTTCTTAGAAGTTTCTGTGGCAGAAGAGATTTTTACATTATTTAAGTAGATGCAACTCTTAAATAAAAGGTTCTTATTAGGCAAAGTTTCTTCGGTGATTTCATACTTTATCGTCACCTTTTTCTTTTGGCTCCATTCTAGCAATAATCCTTTGTAGCTTACGATTTTGTTTTCTAGTTTTTCGATATGTTTATCTGAAAACAATTTTTCTAAAACAATTTTTTCGCAAGTTTCATAATTGGTGTCTAAATAAAGCGCACCAATAAAGGCTTCGAAGAGATTCCCCGAAATGTTTTCACCTAAATTACCATTGCCACCATTTTGAATAAAATCTGTAAGCTTCAGTTTTTCGCCTAGAGAGTTAAGGTTTTTTCTATTGACAATTTTTGATTTCATTTGGGTAAGAAATCCTTCATTGGCATCGGGATAATTTTTATATAGGTAGCAAGAAATAATGCTTCCTAAGACTGCATCTCCTAAAAATTCTAATCTTTCGTAGTTTTTAGCTCCTATAGTTTTATTAGGAATTTTCAGAGAAAAAGCTTCATGATAGTAATCAAGATTTTTTACATTCTGCCCAATTATTTTACTAACTCTGGCAGAAAGTAGCTTTTCTTTTTCAGTCTTTTTTTTGAAAGGTCTTTTAAGTAGAAATTTTTGTAATGAATTTTTTAAGCCCATTATAATTTCTTGAATAGAACGCAAGCATTGTGACCTCCGAAACCAAACGTGTTACTCATGGCAATTTTTACATCTTTTTTCACGGCATTATTAAACGTAAAGTCTAATCTGCTGTCTATGTTTTCGTCATCAGTAAAATGGTTAATGGTAGGAGGAACAATACCATGTAAAATAGTTCCTAACGCTGCTATAGCTTCTATTACACCAGCTGCACCAAGAAGGTGACCAGTCATAGATTTAGTAGAGTTGATTTGAATATCATATGCATGTTCGCCTAATAGTCTGGCAATTGCATTAGATTCAGCAATGTCTCCTAATGGAGTAGAGGTACCATGCATATTGATGTGGTCTACTTCATCTGGAGTTAATCCTGCGTCTTCTAAACAATTTTTCATTACTAAATAAGCGCCTAATCCTTCTGGATGAGGTGCAGTCATATGATATGCATCTGCACTTAAACCACCACCTGCAAGTTCTGCGTAAATGGTAGCGCCACGTTTTTTAGCATGTTCATACTCTTCAAGGATGATACAACCTGCACCTTCTCCTAGAACAAATCCATCTCTGTCTTTGTCAAAAGGTCTAGAAGCAGTTTTATAATCATCATTTCTTGTAGAAAGAGCCATCATAGAATTGAATCCTCCCATTCCAGATGCGGTAACAGCAGCTTCTGAACCTCCACATACAATTACGTCTGCTTTTCCTAATTGGAGAAGCATTTTAGCATCTATCAAGGCATTTGCAGAAGATGCACACGCAGAAACTGTAGTGTAATTAGGTCCGTGAAAACCGTATTCCATAGAAATATGACCTGGAGTAATATCCGCAATCATTTTTGGAATGAAGAAAGGATTAAATCTAGGTATTCCTTCAGATTTTGCCCAGCCTAGAACTTCAGTTTCGAAAGTTTCTAAACCTCCAATTCCTGAGCCCCAGATTACACCAACTCTGTTTTTATCTACTTGATCTTCGATAATTCTAGAATGTGATACAGCTTCACGAGCTGCCACCACACCGAGTTGAGTGTTTCGGTCCATTTTTTTTGCTTCCTTTTTCTCGAAATGATCTAAAGGATTGAAGTTTTTAACCTCACAAGCAAATTTTGTTTTGAAGTTAGTAGAATCGAAGAGAGTGATAGGAGCAGCGCCACTTACACCTTTTACAAGGTTTTCCCAATACTCTTGAGCATTATTACCAATTGGTGTAATTGCACCAAATCCTGTTACTACAACTCTCTTCAATTCCATAGTTTTGTTAATTTTTGTAATAAAAATTATTGTTTGATAACTTCTTCAATATAAGCGATTGCGTGACCTACAGTAGTGATTTTTTCTGCCTGATCATCAGGAATCTGAATGTTGAATTCTTTTTCAAATTCCATAATTAATTCTACAGTATCTAAAGAATCTGCACCTAAATCATTAGTGAAGCTTGCTTCAGGAGTTACTTCTGTTTCTTCCACGTCTAGCTTATCTGCGATGATAGCTTTTACTCTTGATGTAATGTCTGACATAGCAATTTGTTTTAAAAATTTTTGTTAATTCAAGTGCAAATATATAAAATTCTGTGCCAATACAAATTTTTTTAATATATTTTGATTTTAAATTATTGTAAATCAGTCTAATAATATTTTAGTAATATGATTTAGAGATTAATTCTTAATTTTGTGACATTATTTCAGACTATGAGTAACTTTTTTGAAAACGATGATGATGTTTTTACAGGCAAAGACCATACTCCGCTTCGTGAGGATGCTTTCGTAAAGACACCAGAAGAAAAAATAAAAATTATAGAAGAAAAGTTTGCAGAGATTATGCACACTTTAGGTCTTGATATGACCGATGATTCTCTTAAAGATTCACCAAAACGTGTCGCTAAGATGTATGTGAACGAAATTTTTGGTGGACTTTTGCCAGAAAACAAACCAGGGATTTCTACTTTCAGCAATAAATATAAGTATAGACAAATGCTGGTAGAGAAAGATATTACCGTGTATTCTTTCTGTGAGCATCATTTTTTACCCATTATTGGCAAAGCGCACGTTGCTTACATTTCAAACGGAGACGTAATTGGATTGTCAAAAATAAATAGAATTGTAGATTATTACGCAAAACGTCCGCAAGTGCAGGAAAGATTAACGATGCAGATTGTAGATGCACTGAAAGAAGCACTTGGAACGAAAGATGTAGCTTGTATTATCGATGCTAAACACCTTTGCGTAAATTGTAGAGGGATAAAAGATACGGCAAGTTCTACGATTACCGCAGAATTAAGCGGAATATTCAGAACCAATCCTATTACAAGACAAGAGTTCTTACATTACGTAGGAAGTCATGCGAAGTTGGATTAATTTTGATTTTTTAGTTTGAGAAAAATCAAAATTCAAAAGTTATATTATAATATGACCAGATTTAAAAAAATATCAACCCAAATATTTACAACTACAATTATTTGTTGTTGCTGATTTATAATGCACAATCAAAAACCTTAATTCTTAAATTTTTAATTCTTAAATTATAAAAATGCAACTTAAAATATACAATTCGCTTTCTGCGGAAAAAGAAATTTTCACACCTATTAACGGAAACAAAGTAGGAATGTACGTTTGTGGACCTACCGTTTACAGCAATGTACACCTCGGAAACGTGAGAACTTTTATGAATTTCGATTTCATTTATAGAAGTTTGAAACATTTGGGTTATGATGTTCGTTACGTAAGAAATATTACAGATGCGGGACATTTAACAGACGATGGAGATGTAAATAACGACCGTTTCGTGAAGCAGTCTCGCCTCGAAAAACTAGAACCTATGGAAATTGTACAGAAATACACCGTAGATTTTCATAAAGTTTTAGAAAAATTTAATCTTTTGCCTCCTACAATTGAGCCGACTGCAACTGGACATATCATCGAACAAATAGAACTCACCAAAGATTTAATCGAAAAAGGTTTGGCTTATGAAAGTAATGGTTCAGTGTATTTCGATGTAAGAACTTACAACGAAAAAGGCGGAAATTACGGAGAACTTTCTAAAAGAAATATTGACGAACTTTTTGCCAATACTCGTGATTTAGACGGACAAAACGAAAAGAAAAATCCACAGGATTTTGCCCTTTGGAAAAAAGCTTCTCCAGAACATATTATGAAATGGATTTCACCTTGGGGAGAAGGTTTCCCAGGTTGGCATCTTGAATGTACGGCGATGTCTACCAAATATTTAGGTGAACAATTTGATATTCACGGGGGTGGAATGGATCTTAAATTTCCGCACCACGAATGCGAAATTGCACAAGGAAAAGGTTGCAACGGTGTTTCGCCAGTGAAATATTGGATGCACGCGAATATGCTGACCATGAACGGACAAAGAATGAGTAAATCTACAGGAAACTACATTCTTCCGCATCAATTAATTTCTGGTGAAAATGATTTTTTTGAAAAACCATTTCATCCAACTGTAGTTCGTTTTAATTTTTTACAAGCACATTACAGAAGTGTTCTTGATATTTCAAACGAAGCAATGTTGGCTTCAGAAAAAGGTTTCCAACGTTTAATGGAAAGTTTGAAAGTTTTAAACACTGTCACGCTGAGCGGAGTCGAAGCGTCTTCTACTTTTAACTTGAAAGAATGGAAACAGAAGTGCTATGATGCTTTGAATGATGATTTCAATTCACCAATTTTAATTTCTCATCTTTTTGAAGCGGTAAGTTTTATTTTTAAACTGAAAGATGGCAAAGAAAATATTACTTCTGAAGATTTAGAAGAATTAAAAACCTTAATGAATGCTTTTGTATTTGATGTTCTAGGTTTACAAAATATTGAAGAAAATAACAATTCGAAATTAGACCAAACATTGCAGGTTCTCATCGAGTTAAGAAATCAAGCCAGAAAAGCCAAAAATTTTGAACTTTCTGACCAAATTCGTGATAAGTTATTAGAACAAGGCATAGAATTGAAAGACGGAAGAGAAGGAACTTCTTACGTTTTAAATTAAAAAAATCTAATTTTTATAATATACCCTTTTTGTATTTCAAATGCAGAAAGGGTTTTTTGTTTTCTTGAAAATAGACTCCTGTTTGCAAATTGGGAATACTTTTTACTAAAAATGATAAAATTTCGGCAGAATATTTTTTTTAGAATACCTTGATTTTTTTAGATACTTTACTAGATGTTATTGTATCATCAAGAGACATTAAATCCCTTTGTTTAAAGGCATAAATTATCAGAAACAAATTAAAAATCATATAATTAATTTTTTCTAAAGCATATATATTTTTGTAAATTCGTGAGTTGAAAAACGAAAAAAATGAAATTATATTTCACTATTAATTATGGAACTGAGTTTGGGCAGAGGTTAGCCATTCAAGTTTCTGAAGGGAAAAATGTGAAAACACATGACCTTCATTTCTCTGATAATAGAAATTGGAAGGGCGAAATCGATTTTTTCTCTAAATCTATAGAATACAAATATTTGGTTCTAGATGCTAATAATCAAATCATTAATGAGGAGATTTGTCATCATAGATTGAATTTTGTGAATAATTTCCAAGAGTATAACATTTACGATGTCTGGAACAATAAAAATTTCCCCGAAAACTATCTCAATAATAAGATTCTTCGAAATAAACTAGGAGATTTCAAAGCAGAGAAAGTTGCCATTCTTAAAAAACATACGCATCATTTCAGAATAGAAGCGCCGCTGTATTCGCCTGATTGGAAGGTTGTGATTCTAGGAAATAATGAAGCTTTGGGTAACTGGAATTATGCTGACGCCCCAAAAATGGCTCAAACTTCTGTTGGCGTTTGGGAATTGGCAGTAGATTTAAAAAAACAAAAAGAATTTGTACAGTATAAATACGGGATTTTCGACGAGAAAAAAGGTGAAGTTATTGCAGTAGAATACGGTGAAAACAGATTGGCTTTCCCGAATCAAGATGCAGAAGTTTTGCAAGTTCACGCAGATCATTATTTCAGATTTAATGCCGAACAATTATACAAAGCAGCAGGAGTTGCCATTCCTGTTTTCAGTTTAAGAAGCGAAAATGGTTATGGAGTTGGTGAGTTTGCAGATATTAAAAAATTAGCAGATTGGGCACATAAAACCAATCTTTCTATCATTCAGATTTTACCAATTAATGATACTACCGCTAATTACAGTTGGACGGATTCTTATCCTTATGCTGCGATTTCGGTGTATGCATTGCATCCACAGTATTTGAGTTTAGAAAATTTACAATTTTCGATTCCGGAAAATTTAAAAATAGAATATAAGCACAAAAAAGATGAATTAAATACTGAAAAGTTTGTGGATTATGAACAAATGATTTCAGGAAAATGGAAATTCATCAAAGCTGTTTTTGAAGAAAATAAATCTGAAATTCTTAAAGACAAAGATTTCTTAAAATTCTTGAAAGAAAATGCAGATTGGCTAAAACCTTATGCCGCTTTCTGTGTTTTAAGAGACAAAAATAACACTCCTAATTTCAATAATTGGAAAACGCATAAAAAATACGTTGCAGGAAAAATTTCTCAGTTTTTTGATGCAAAACATGCCGAATTTGAAAGCGTAATGCTTCATTCTTGGGTGCAATATCAGTTGCATTTGCAGTTAAAAGACGCTGTAGATTACACCCACGGTTTGGGAATTTCTCTGAAAGGAGATTTGCCAATCGGTATTTACAGATTTTCTGCCGATGCGTGGACAGAGCCAGAGCTTTTCGGAATGGATTTTCAAGCGGGAGCACCACCTGATGAATTTTCTGATTTAGGTCAAAACTGGGAATTCCCAACGTATAATTGGGAAGTAATGAAAGAAAACAATTACGATTGGTGGAAAAAACGCTTTAACGTAATTGCGCGCTATTTTGATGCAATGAGAATAGACCACATTCTGGGATTTTTCAGAATTTGGAGAATGCCAATGTCTGCTACACAAGGAATTTTAGGATATTTTTATCCTGCTGTTCCTGTGACTTTGCAAGAGTTTTCGGCAAGACATATTCCATTTAATTATGATAGATATTGCAGACCTTTTATCAATGACCAAATTCTTTGGGATAATTTCGGTTACGAAAAAGAGGTGATTGCAGAACATTTCTTATATCAAGAAAATGGAGTGTATCATTTCAAACCAGAATATGATTCTCAAAGAAAATTAGTAGATTATTTTAAAATGCATCCTAGAGGTTGGATGGAAGAAAAACTGATTTCACTTGCCGCGAATGTGTTATTCTTAACCGAAAATAACGGCGAAGACATTGTTTATCACCCAAGATTTAATATTCAAAAAACATCTTCCTATCAACATCTTTCTGATTGGGAAAAGAATGCATTGCATGAATTGTATATCGATTATTTCTTCAGAAGACAAGACGGACTTTGGCATGAAAAAGCCATGGAAAAATTACCTATGTTGCTTTCTGCAACAGATATGTTAATTTGTGGCGAAGATTTAGGTTTGGTTCCAGATTGTGTTCCTGTTGTGATGGATGCTTTAGGAATTATAGCATTAAAAGTTCAGCGTTCGCCAAAAGAAGATGTTCCGTATTACAATCCTCAAAATGCAGGTTATATGAACGTAGTTACGACTTCTTCTCACGACAGTTCTACATTAAGACAATGGTGGAAAGAAAACAGAGAACTTACGCAGAATTACTATAATAATCAGCTTAATCAATACGGAACTGCACCTTCGGAACTTCTTCCAGAATTGGCAGAGATTATTATGAAACAGCATTTGCATTCTCAAGCAATGTTGGCGATTTTCCCAATTCAGGAGTATTTTGCTACAGATTATGAAATTGTAAATCCTTATGCAGATGACGAGAGAATCAATAATCCAGCGGTTTTCCCTCATTATTGGAGATATAGAATGCATATTGCACTAGAAGATTTACTACAAAAAGAATATTTTAATAATAAAATTGCACAGTTTGTAAGTGAATCAAACAGACAATAGTTGAGATTAAAATTCCTTAGTTACACAATAAAAAAGTTAAAATCGAGTTTAGATTTTAACTTTTTTTATTTTTTTACATCAAATTCTTAGTTAGTAAATATGGCTTAAATTCTACATTTTTAAAAAGATACAACCTAATCGTTATCAAAAAATAGAAAGTTTGGCACATATTTTTAATAATGCTTAATAGAACCTTAAATAACTAAGAAGATGAAATCTATATTCACAAAATTATTCCTCGTTTCTGCGTTATCAGTTACAGGAATTTCATACGCACAATATTATCCTAATGATGATTATGGCAACAATTATGGCTATGAATATTATTATGATGATTACAATTATCCAGACGAATATTATTATGAATATCCTAATGATTATTACACCAATGATTTATATAGAGGATATTATAATGATTACAGGAATACAATTATCAGCATCAATTGGGACAGATTTTTTGTAGAATTCAGGCTTTCTCCTTATCAAATCAGAGAAATAAGAATTTTAAACTCACGTTTCTCTAATTATGGACATTGGCAGAGATATTACAGATATAATCCTAACAGATGGTATTATGACAGATTTATTGCATTAGAAAGAATTTTAGGTCCTAGAATTTACGTAGTATATTACCAAAGATATTATAGAAACTATAACCCAATTGTTTACTATCAAAATTATAGAGTAAAGCATTATAGACCAAAAGTTTATGTGACTCCAAGATATAGAAATGTAGATGTGAGAACATTTAAAAATGATGCTTACAGAACAGGAGGTTTCAGAAATAATGATAGAGTGTATAATGACAATAGAAACTTCGAGAAATTTAGAGAAAATTCAGGTTTTAGATCAGGTTCATCTGAGGAAAGACCTAGAGATAATGGTGGATTCAGAAGTTCCGATTCTAGAAATGATAATGACAGAAACTATGGGAACCAAAATCAACAACCGTCTAGAAATGAAGGCTTCAGAAGTGTTTCTCCTCAAAGAAGTGAAAACCAAAACAGAGGAAATGACGCAGTAAGAAGCGGTGGTTTCAGAAGTCAAGGTCAAGAAAACAAAGCTTCAGAAAATCGTTCTTCTGGTAATAATGGTAGAGGAAATGGCAACAGTAACGGAAACAGAGGTGGCGGATTTAGATAGAAACATCATACTTTACATACCAATATTTTGATTTTTAATTGAGGAACGATTCTATTGTTCCTCATTTTTTATGATAAAAAACATAAACCAATTTTTAGGCACGAGATTTGATTATGTTAAATAAGAGAAGTAATTCTTCATATCAAATTAATTTTTACATTCACACAAAAGCGGAACTTTAGTTTCGCTTTTTTATTTAACATTAAATTTATTTAAACTTGAATTTTGAGAAAATTTTTGTTCTAACTTAGTAGTTATGAAAATTTTATATGCGATTCAAGGAACAGGAAACGGACATGTTTCCAGAGCGAGAGAAATTATTCCCATCCTCAAAAAATATGGTGAACTTGATATTCTTATCAGTGGAACACAAGCCGACGTAAATTTAGATGAAAAAATAAAATATCAATTCAAAGGCTTCGGGTTTGATTTCGGAACCAAGGGTGGAATAGATTATAGAAGCAGTTTCCGAAAAGCAGATTTTTCACAACTGATAAAAGATATTAGAAATCTCCCAGTGAAAGATTATGATTTGGTGATTAATGACTTTGAACCTGTTACAGCTTGGGCTTGTAAACTGAGAGGGAAAAAATCGGTTGCGCTGAGTCATCAATCAGCATTTTTGTCTCCTAAAACGCCTATTATTTCTGGAATTCATCTAGGTGCAATCATTCTCAAAAATTATGCTCCAGCTACTGATAAAGTGGGTTTTCACTTCGAGCGATATGATGATTTTATTAGAACTCCTGTGATTCGTTCGGAAATAAGGAACTTAAAACCAGAAAATTTAGGACATTATACGGTATATCTTCCCGCGTATTCAGATGAATTTATTTTGAAAAAATTATCAAAGCATACAGACCAGAAATTTCAAGTTTTTTCTAAACATACTCGCGAAGATTATTCTCAAGAAAATGTAGAAATCTATAAGGTGAATAATGAAAAATTTAATCAATCTTTAGCAAAATCCGAAGGATTATTAACGGGTGGCGGTTTCGAAGGTCCCGCTGAAGCTTTATTTTTGGGCAAAAAACTTCTGTGTGTGCCTATGTTTCATCAGTATGAACAGCAATGCAATGCTTTGGCTGCCGAAAAAATGGGAGCAACTGTGATTTGGAGTGAGAAAGAATTTGACCAAAAATTAAATCATTGGCTCAAAAATGCAGAATCCATTCAAGTCAATTTTCCTGATGAAACAGAAGAAGTTATTAAAAACCTCATCGAAAAATACAGCTAAGTTTTTTTAACAAAATTTTAGCTTTTCAGCTTTTAACTTTTGTAAGATTCTGTCATCAAAAAGATAATTAACCAAATAATTACAAAAAAATGACAAAGAAAATAATTTTAAGTGCAGCCATTTTTGGTGCAGTATTCATGTTCGGACAAGAGAGACAAAAACTTACGCCAGAACAAAGAGAAGCTAAAAAAGCAGAAATGGTTCAGAAAGCGAAAGAAAGACAACAAGCTCATTTAGACAAGATGACTACAGAACTTAATCTTTCTAAAAAGCAAGTGGAACAAATAAAAGCTTTACAAGAAAAAAATAATGCAGAAAGAGAAGCGAATAGAGCAAAAATGGAAGAAGTGAGAAAGCAAAGACAACAAGAAATGCAAGCGAAAAGAGATGCTCATGATGCAGAAATGAAAAAAATCCTTTCGCCTGAACAATATGATAAATGGCAAAAACAAAGATTAGAAAACATGCAGAAACAAAGAGATGCATGGAAAAATAAAGCCATGAGAAAAGGAGGAAAGCAAGGCGGAATGAAACCACAAAATACACCTCAGTAAAACACAAACTTCATAAACTTTTTATTTTAATTTTTAATTCACACAGCGAGAAAATTTTTTCTCGCTTTTTTTGTGATTTTTATCAAGTTCTTAAAGGTTTGTTTAATAAAAGAATTTTTATAAATTTAGCAAAAACTATCAAAACCATTTTATGAACAAGCTTTTATCTTTTATCTTTCTTGTTTTCAGTGCTTTCTTGTTTTCTCAAAATTATGCGGTTTCTGCGATTCCAGAAAATTTACTTCATAAAGCCAATGCTGTAGTAAGAAATGATGAAACTACTATTGATATTAATGCCATAGATAATATGGTGCAGACTTACAATAAAACCATTACCATACTGAATAAATCTGGTGAAAATTTTTCGAGTATTCGTATTCCTTATGATAAAAGTGTTTCGGTAAGCAATATAAAAGTGTCTATTTTAGACCAAAATGGCAAGGTAATTAAGAAATATTCTAAAAGCGATTTTATAGATGCTAGTCATAGTCCTAGTTTTTCTTTTTATGATGATAGTAGAATTTTGTTTCTAAATTACATGTCAATTTCTTATCCGTATTCTATACAGTATTCTTATACCACAGAGACAAGAAATACAGTATTTATGCCAGATTTTTTCCCAATTGATGGCTATAATATTTCTACAGAAAAAACAAGTTTAGCGATTAATAATAAATCTGGAATTAGATTAAGAACTAAAATGCATGAAAATGATTTTGCGAAAATTTCATTTACAGAAAATGGTCAAAAATATTTTTACAGTTTTTCTAATGTTCCAGCAGTAGAAGATGAACCACGCTCACCTAGTTTAATAGATTTTTTGCCAAAAGCTGAGTTTTCATTAGATCAATTTTCCTTAGAAGGGAAAAAAGGAAATCTTACTCAGTGGAATGAATTTGGGAATTGGTATTACCAAAGTTTAATTCAGCCTGTTTCAGAAATTACACCAGCACTTCAAGCAGAAGTTGCAGCACTTAATTTAACAGGAGGCACTCATGATAAGGTGAAAAAACTTTTCCAATACATGCAGAGTAAAACCAGATATGTTTTGGTAGCAATAGGAATTGGTGGTTGGAAACCTATGTTGGTAGAAGATGTTAGAAAAAAAGGATATGGTGATTGTAAAGCATTAACCAATTACATGAGAACTTTATTGCAAGCGGCAGGAATTAAATCTTATTACTGCATCATCACAGATGATCGGTCACCGATAAAATTTTCTGAAGATTTTCCAAAAATGTTTGGAAATCATGCTATTCTAATGGTTCCTACAGAAAAAGGTAATATTTGGTTAGAAAATACTTCACAAGAAATTGCTTTTAATCATTTGAATTATACTTCTTTAGATAGAAATGTGATGGCCATTTCTGAGAACGAAATTAAGTTAATCAATACGCCTACATATAAACCAGAAGAAAGCAGTGAAATTCTAAATGCTAAAGTTAAACTAAATCCAGATAATAGTATAAATGTGGATGCTAAATTTAGATTTTCTGGGGCACAATATGATTTTCAGATGCCACTTACTTCCTTAAACAAAGATGAGGTAAAGGAAGCGCTTAAAGAAAGATTTTATTACCTTAATATGGAAAATCTAGAGGCGACTAATGTGACTAATAATAGAGATGAAGCGCTGATAAATTATGAAGTGAAGTTGCAAGCGAAAAATTATTCTAAAAAATTAGGAAATGACATCATTTTAAGAGCAATGCCGTTCTTAGATCTTATGCAAACGACCAGTCACGAAGACAGAAAATTACCATTAGAAGTCTATTTTTCTTATCAAGATACTTACAATTTTTCTCTAGAAATTCCAGAAGGATATAAATTGGCAGAAGTTCCAAAATCTGTACAGTTAAATTCAGAGTTTGGCAGCTATTCTCTCCAATTTTCTATGGAAAATGGAAAACTGGTCACTCAACGAAAAATTACGATTCTGAAAAATATTTATCCTAAAGAAAAATTCAAAGAATATATAGAGTTCAGAAAAAAAACCAATAACCTAGACAATACTAAAATTCTTTTAACTAAAATCTAATCCATGAAGACTAAAATTTTTACTGTTTTTTTATTCTCTATTTCTGTGTTTGTGTTTTCGCAACACAAGTTTTTGAAATATCCAGAGTTCAATAAAAACGAACTTTCTAAAACGAAATCTACCATCAAAGAAGATGCTCATGCAGAAATATTATACAGTTCTATTAGTAATTTGATTATTAATGGACAATTAGAAACCAAAGTCTTTAAAAGAATTAAAATTTACAATAAAGAGAAATCTTCGCAATATTTAGATGTAGAAATTCCTTTATATGAAGGAAATGGAGAAAAAGAATATGTTTCTGGATTGAAGGCAGTAACTTACAATTTAGAAAATGATAAAGTCGTTAATGCTAAAGTAGAAAAAGACGCAAAATTTAGATCTAAGGAACAAAAAAATCAAGTAATTCAAAAATTCACGTTTCCTAATGTAAAAGATGGGTCTATTATAGAATATCAGTATCAAGTAAATTCTCCTTTTTTACAGTTGTTAGACAAAACTTACTTAGAGTTTGATATTCCTGTTATTTATGAAGAATATATTTTTGATTTTCCTAAGTTTTTTGGCTACAATTATAATTTTCAAGGAGGATTAATGCCAAAATATAAAGAAGATCAAGCTCAAATGATGTATGGTCAAGATTACTACAGTTTGAGACTAGGTTTCGAAAATGTACCACCTTTTAAAGCCGAAAATTTTGTTAAGAATGATAGAAATTATATCACTAATATAAGACCAGAATTAAATTCTACCAATTTTAATAATACATTTAAATCTTACGCTACAACTTGGGATGATGTGAGAGATAAATTAAAAGAGTATGATGATTTTGGTGGACAATTAAGTAAAAAATCTTTGGCAAGAAATGTTCTTTCACAAGATATTTTAAGCATGACTTTGCCAAAAGAAAAAGCCAATAAAATTCTGAAATTTGTGCAATCAACTTATACGTGGGACGGAAATGTTGGGTTATTTACAGGAGATGGTATTAAAAGTTTAATAGACACTAAGATAGGAAATAGTGCAGAGATTAATCTTTATTTAATTATGCTGATGAGAGAAGCTGGGCTTAATGTAAGTCCAATGATTATGAATACTGTAAATAGAGGAATTTTGAATATTGCATTTCCTACAATTGGTGCACCTAATTATGTAGTAGCTTGTTTAGAAGATAATGGTAATTACTATTTGTATGATGCAACTTCTAAATTTTCTTTGCCCAATTTATTGCCACCAAGAGCTTATAACTATAACGCTATTCTGTTAAAAGATAAAAAAGCGGAAATTCTACAAATTAATAATTTCATCGAAAGTAAAACTTATCTTAATGTAGATGCTAAACTGAATGATGATACTACTTTTGAAGGCAACTTTAAAGATAGAGATACTAAAACTTTTGCCATTCTTGCCTATGACGAATATGTAGACAATAAACAAGACTATGAGAAAAGTACAAAGAAAGATACACCTTTAATTTTAATAATTATAAATCAGAAGTAGTAAATGATAATGAGTTTCAGACAAGTTTTGATTTCAATACAGACGGTTTTGTAGATGGAGTTGGTGGTAAATTAATCTTCAATCCATTGTTATTTTTATACCGACAAAACCACGAGTTTAACCAAACCGAAGAAAGAAAATATCCTATAGAATTTCTTTCTCCTTACGAAACAGTTAAGAAAGTAACCATCACCATTCCAGATAACTATAAATTTGAAAATCTTCCGAAGTCTAAAAAATTTAAGACCGAAGATGAAGGGATTATTTATTCTTATGTAGTGAGCACTGAAGGAAATAAAATTAACGTAGAAACGTCAGTAAAAATAGATTCTGATAATTATCCAAGAGAATATTATCCAGCATTTAAGCAGATTTTTGATGGCATTACACAACTCGAAGGTCAGCTGGTAACATTGGTAAAAAAATAAACAAAAAGCGAGATTTTTTCTCGCTTTTTTCTTTGCAATGATTTGTGTAATTTTAGGCAAAATATTTTAAAATGTTAATTTACGGAGTAGACCACTTTACTTACCAAGATGTCATCAATATTATCAATGGTAAGCAAAAAGCAAATTTGGATAAAAAATCAAAAACCCAAATCCAGAATTCTTACCAAAATGTACAGAAAATCGTAAAATCAGATAAAACCGTTTATGGAATTAATACAGGTTTTGGTCCGCTCTGTGATGTAAAAATTTCCGAAGAAGAAACCGCACAGTTACAAGAGAATCTTATCATTTCGCATTCTGTAGGAGTAGGAAAACCAATTGCTAAAGAACTTTCAAAAATTATGATGGTGTGTAAAATTCACGCTTTGTCAAAAGGATTTTCGGGGATTTCTTTAGACGTTGTAGAACGATTGATGCTCATGCTAGAAAAAGACATTATTCCTGTAGTTCCAGAGCAAGGTTCAGTTGGCGCAAGTGGAGATTTAGCGCCACTTTCTCATTTGGTTTTACCACTTTTAGGTTTAGGAAAAGTTTGGGATGGCGAAAATACAGTAGAAACTGCTCAAGTTTTAGAAAAACATCAATTACAACCTCTAAAATTACAAGCCAAAGAAGGTTTAGCACTGATTAATGGAACTCAATTTATCTTAGCACATGCGATTTTAGGCTTAGATAAATTTAAATACTTATTAGATTTAGCAGATGTAGCTGCAGCTTTTTCGATTGAAGCATATCAAGGTTCTGCAAGTCCTTTTAAGAAAGAATTACACGAAATTAGAGCGTACAAAGGCAGTCAATTGGTGGCGAAAAGAATGACCAAACTGCTCAAAAATTCTGAAAATTTAGAATATCACGAAAATTGCGGAAGAGTTCAAGACCCGTATTCTATGCGTTGCGTTCCGCAAGTTCACGGTGCGAGTAGAAATGCTTATGAACATTTAAAACAAATGGCAGAAACAGAACTGAATTCTGTAACCGATAATCCTATCGTAATTTCTGATGAAGAAGCCATTTCTGGAGGGAATTTTCATGGTCAATTAATGGCTTTACCCATTGATTATGCAACTTTGGCCGCTGCAGAATTAGGAAATATTTCTGATAGAAGAAGTTATCTTTTATTAGAAGGGAAATATGGTTTACCAAAATTATTGATTGAAAGTTCTGGTCTTAATTCTGGATTTATGATTCCGCAATATACTACTGCTGCATTGGTTACCGAAAATAAAACGCTTTGTTTTCCGGCTTCGGCAGATTCTGTTCCTACGAGTTTGGGACAAGAAGACCACGTTTCTATGGGAAGTATTTCTGGTAGAAAATTCAATCAGGTTTTAGGAAATTTAGAAAATATTTTAGCGATAGAACTTATGTTTGCAGCACAAGGTTTAGAGTTCCGTAGACCGCTGAAATCTTCTAAAATCATCGAAGAAAACTATGCAATTATTCGTGAAAAAGTTAAAAAACTAGAAAACGACAGATTAATTGGCGAAGATATTCTTACCATTGCAGAAATGGTGAAAAATAGAGCATTTAAAGTAGATATATAAATCAACGATAGCTTAAATAAAGAAAAGGATTTCTATTTTGAAGTCCTTTTCATCTAAATAATGGAATATAGAAGTAAAATTGTTTTAATTTTGAGGTAATTCTACTTTGTATATTTTAGAATTTCCAGCTTCTGCAACATATAAGAAACCTTTTTCGTCTAATGTAATTTGTTCTGTAGAAAGAAGGTAATTGTCATCTAAAATTACGATTGTATTTTTTGTCTTTGGATCATATCTTAAAATATTAGATTTCGAATAGTTATAAAAATAGATAAATCCATTTTTATCAACATCTAAATCCTTTGGCTCGATTTCGTCGTTAATAGGTAGCTTTTCTAAAGTGTTTTTTGTAAGATCATACTTTAGAATGACTTTGTTATCTCGGTCACCTAACAATACATTACCATCAATATCTACTGCAATGCCCAAATCGTCTCCTACATTTTCAAGTTCTATGTCCTTAAATTCGTGGGTTTTAAAATTGTAAGTTTTTATTCCTTTGTGAAAAAATTCAGTGTAAAAGAGATTTCCATTTTTATCCAAAGCAATATTATAAGGTGTTCCCCAACTTATATTTTTATCAACTATCGAAACTTCTTTTGTTTTAGGGTTTATTTGCTTTATCTGATGATTATTAGTGTCTGCAAAATATATTAAACCTGTAGAAAAATCGGTTACCATTTGCTGTGGATAGAGTGCATCTGCTTTTTTTATGGTTTCCAATTTTTTAGAACCTGCATTCCATAATTTAATTTCGTTGTTTTGGGTATCGGCAATATAGATATTTCCTTGTAAATCTACAGTAACCCCAATTGGATACTTGAATTGTTCTTTTATGGTTTCTACAACTTGTTGTGCTTGGCAAAACAAAGTTGCTAATCTGGTCAAAAGAATTAATGATTTTTTCATGATGTAATTATT
>Ga0114982_1000025_pt1 | contig 70504 bp, 63 predicted proteins | sample Shrwel_input2_FT_FD_87183 | JGI IMG/M metagenome (GOLD analysis project Ga0114982, IMG submission 87183) | Subsurface microbial communities from deep shales in Ohio, USA - Utica-3 well 1 S input2 FT | ecosystem: Environmental > Aquatic > Deep subsurface > Shale gas/oil reservoir > Produced... | reverse complement strand
TTAAGCGGCTGAATTACAGCGATTATTATAAGTTGAAAAATACGGCGGATCATAATGAAAAGCCCTGCCTGATACAAGGATTTAGGCAGATTCTCTTGGGTTCTCAGGAGTATTTTTTTGGCTTTTGTTTGATCCGGCACAAGTCGGTGCCGCCGGGGTCAGAATTTTACAAAATACTAACGCCATGACACTGAGTTGCGTTCTTTATACGCAGAAACTATAGCAGCAGCTTATAAAAAGCGCCTGTTACTGATCAAGTCACTGTCAAGCTAAATAACCAGCAGCGCACGCTGAAACCTAAAAAACACAAAGGCCGCAATGCGGCCTTTGTTAACTGTCAAATCAGCAGCTTATTTCTTTTTCGCTTTTGGATTTGGCAAGTCAGTGATTGAACCTTCGTACATTTCAGCCGCTAAGCCGATCGATTCATTCAGTGTTGGGTGGGCATGGATGGTCAGCGCGATATCTTCGGCATCTGCACCCATTTCTACCGCTAAACAGATTTCACCCAGCATTTCACCGGCATTGATACCAACAATAGCGCCACCCAAAATACGGTGGGTTTCTTTGTCGAAAATCAGTTTGGTGAAACCTTCAGTCCGGGCTGAAGCGATAGCACGGCCAGAAGCGGCCCATGGGAAAGTTGCAGTATCAATAGCGATACCTTTTTCCTTGGCTTCTTTTTCGGTTAAACCAACCCAGGCCATTTCCGGATCTGTGTAAGCTACAGAAGGAATGCAACGTGGGTCGAAGAAGTGTTTCAGGCCAGAGATAACCTCAGCCGCCACATGACCTTCATGCACAGCTTTGTGTGCCAGCATTGGTTGACCAATCACGTCACCGATAGCAAAAATATGCGGCACGTTGGTCCGTAATTGTTTGTCAACATTGATAAAACCACGCTCATCAACATTCACACCGGCTTTGGTTGCATCCAGCAGGTTGCCGTTTGGACGACGACCAACAGCCACTAAAATTTTGTCGAAACGAACAGGTGCCGCCGGCGCGTTTTTGCCTTCGAAGGTCACATACAGACCATCCGCTTTGGCTTCAACCGCCACAACTTTGGTCGACAGCATGATGTTGAAATTGTCTTTATTGTACTTGGTGTACACTTTGACCAGGTCAGTATCGGCTGCTGGCACTAACTGATCAGCAAATTCAACCACTGACACTTTAGAACCCAGCGCACGATACACAGTACCCATTTCTAAACCGATGATACCGCCGCCTAACACCAGCATTTCGGCCGGGATGTCTTTTAATTCCAGGGCGCCGGTTGAATCGATGATACGTGGATCATCTTTTGGCATAAATGGCAGTGCCACTGGCTCAGAACCGGCAGCGATAATCGCTTGGTCAAAAGTAATAGTGGTATCGCCAACCTGCAGCGTATTGGCACCGGTGAATTTACCGTAGCCAGTGACCACTTTTACTTTGCGCATTTTTGACATGCCAGCCAGACCATTGGTCAGTTGACCAACTACTTTGTCTTTCCATGCACGAATTTTATCTAAGTCGATCTCAGGCGTACCAAAAGTCACACCGTGAGAAGCCATGTCGCGGGCATCATCAATTACTTTGGCAACATGTAATAAAGCTTTGGACGGGATACAGCCAACATTTAAACAAACACCACCAAGTGTGCTGCGTGCTTCAACTAAAGTGACTTCCAGACCTAAGTCAGCTGCACGGAAAGCAGCAGAGTATCCACCAGGGCCTGCGCCCAACACCACAACTTGCGTTTTGATTTCGTTGCTCATCGTTGTACCTTTTTATCTTTTGCTCAGATAGCCGTCTAAAACAGGCGGCCAGGAAATAAAGTGGCGGAATTTTATCACCCTGCCTGAAAGATGTCCCGTAACTTTTCAGCTCAAACATCAGGCTGGCCATGAAAACGGCCAGCCTTAAAGGCAAAGTGGCGCCAATCACATAATGATTTGGCGGATATCCGCTAAATAAGATGCCAGCGTCGCCGTAAAGCGTGCTGCCAGCGCACCATCGATCACGCGGTGATCATAGGAGACTGATAACGGCACCATCAGCCGCGGTTCAAACTCTTTACCATTCCATTTTGGTTTAATGTCAGATTTTGACACGCCCAGAATGGCCACTTCAGGCGCGTTGACGATTGGCGTAAAGGCCGTACCGCCAATGCCACCCAGGCTGGAAATGGTGAAACAACCACCTTGCATATCCGCTGCGGTCAGCTTGCCTTCGCGCGCTTTAACAGAAATCTCCTGCAACTCGCGTGACAGTTCGATAATGCCTTTTTTATTGACATCACGTACCACCGGCACCACCAGACCATTGGGTGTATCCACCGCAATGCCTAAGTGCACGTATTTCTTCAGGATGAGGCTGGCACCATCTTCTGAAAGTGAGCTGTTAAAGGTTGGGAACTCTTCCAGTGCCTTGGCCACCGCTTTCATGATAAAGACCAATGGCGTGTACTTAACGCCCATTTTCTTTTTATCCGCCAGCGCATTTTGTTCTTTGCGGAATTCTTCCAAGGTAGTGATATCAGCTTCATCAAACTGCGTCACATGCGGAATGCGTACCCAGTTGCGGTGTAAGTTGGCGCCAGAGAGTTTCTGAATACGAGACAGTGGTTTTTCTTCCACCGCACCGAACTTGCTGAAATCTACTTTTGGCCAAGGGATCAGATCAAAACCAACACTGTTACCGCTGCCGCTGACCGCACCTTTACCGGCGGCTACCTGCGCGATAATGTTTTTCACGTAGTTTTGCACGTCTTCGCGCTGGACCCGGCCTTTGCGGGCGGTACCAGTGACTTTTGACAAATCAACGCCAAATTCGCGGGCTAACCGACGAACGACAGGTGAGGCATGGGCATAAGCCTGATTCTCGACAAAACCTGTGCTTGCTGGCGCAGCGGCTGGTGCTGCGGCGACAGGTGCGGCAACGGCAGGCGCTGGCGCAGCGGCCACTGGTGCCACCGCAGCAGGAGCCGGAGCTGGTACTGCTGCGACAGCAGGTGCTGCAGCCCCAGTGCTAAACACAAACACCAGTGCACCGGTGGACACTTTGTCACCAACTTTCACTTTAATTTCGGCCACAGTGCCAGCGAATGGTGCCGGCACTTCCATCGCGGCTTTATCGCCTTCGACGTTCAGCAGCGATTGGTCGGCTTTGACCACATCGCCGACTTTGACCATGATTTCAGTCACTTCAACCGCATCACCACCAATATCCGGCACTTTCACGTCTTGCAAAGTGGCGACTGCTGGCGCCGCAGCCACAGGGGCTGCCGCAACAGGCGCAGCTGCGGCGGCAGGTGCAGCTGGTGCCGCAACTGCGGCCGTGCTGGCACCGGCAAATACCATAATCAGCGAACCGGTTTTCACTTTGTCACCGGCTTTCACGCGCACTTCCTGCACCACACCCGCTTGTGGGGCTGGCACTTCCATCGCTGCTTTGTCGCCTTCAACACTTAACAAGGACTGATCCAGTGTCACGGTATCACCGGCTTTGACCAGAACTTCTGTCACTTCAACTTCATCTGCACCAATATCTGGTACGAAAATTTCAATGCTCATTACAAATCCTCTTAGGCGAACAGCGGGTTTGGCTTGTTGGTGTCAATGCCAAAACGAACGATGGCGTCGCTCACCAGCTGCTTGTCAATTTCACCTTGTTTCGCCAGCTCACGTAACGATGCCAGCACGATATAACCGGCGTTCACTTCGAAGTGACGACGCAGATTTTCGCGGCTGTCAGAGCGGCCGAAACCATCGGTTCCCAGTACTTTGTAAGATACTGCCGGTACAAAAGCCCGTACCTGTTCAGCATAGTTTTTAATGTAATCTGTTGCGGCAATCACTGGCGCCTGACCCAATACAGTGGCCAGATACGGTACTTTTTCCGCTTCAACCGGGTGCAGCATATTGTGACGCTCACAATCCTGACCATCACGCGCCAGCTCGTTAAAGGACGTCACAGAGAATACATCAGAACCAATGCCATATTCTTCACTGAGGATTTCAGCGGCACGGCGCACTTCATTCAGGATGGTGCCTGAACCCAGTAACTGCACTTTGGCTTTGTTGCCAGCGAGCGTTTCCAGCTTGTAAATACCACGGCGGATACCTTCTTCGGCACCTTGTGGCATCGCCGGGTGATGATAGTTTTCGTTCATCACTGTGAGGTAGTAATAGACGTTTTCCTGTGCCGGGCCGTACATCCGACGGATACCGTCCTGGATAATCACAGCTAATTCATAGGCATAGGTTGGGTCGTAAGAAATACAATTCGGTACAGTACCGGCCAGAATATGGCTGTGGCCGTCTTCGTGTTGTAAACCTTCGCCGTTTAATGTGGTACGACCGGCAGTGGCGCCTAACAGGAAACCACGGGCTTGCTGATCACCGGCCAACCAGGCCATATCACCGACGCGCTGGAAGCCAAACATCGAATAATAAATGTAGAACGGGATCATCGGCAGATCGTTGGTGCTGTAAGACGTTGCCGCCGCCACCCAGGATGCCATCGCGCCCAGCTCGTTAATGCCTTCCTGCAACACCTGACCTGAAGTTTCTTCTTTATAATAAGAAACAATAGCGCGGTCTTCCGGTGTGTAAGTCTGGCCACGCGGGTTATAGATACCGATTTGACGGAACAAACCTTCCATGCCGAAAGTACGGGCTTCATCGGCAATAATTGGCACAATTTGCTGACCGATATTGGCGTCTTTTAACAGGATATTCAGACCACGGACAAAGGCCATGGTGGTGGAAATTTCCCGTTTTTGCTCTTCCAGTAAACCTTCAAAAGCCGGTAATTCTGGCAGTGTCAGGGCTTTAGTGAAATTCGGTAACCGCACCGGCGTATAACCATTCAGTGCCGCACGACGGGCATGCAGATACTGATGTTCTGCTGAACCTTCCGGCAGTTGAATATAAGGCAGCGCCTGGACATCGTCTTCGCTGATATAGTCTTCCAGACTCAGGCGCTTGCGGATTTGCAGCACATGGGTCATGTCCATTTTCTTCACCTGGTGGGCAATGTTTTTGCCTTCAGCGGCTTCACCCATGCCATAACCTTTGATGGTTTTGGCCAGGATCACGGTTGGACGACCTTTGGTCTCTTGCGCCGCTTTAAATGCTGCGTACAGTTTGGAAGGTTCATGACCGCCACGTTTTAACGCGAAAATTTCATCGTCCGTCATATCAGCAACCAGGGCCGCTGTTTCCGGGTAACGACCGAAGAAGTGCTGACGGACATAAGCACCATTTTTGGCTTTATAAGTCTGATAGTCACCGTCAACCGTTTCGTTCATCAGTTCCAGCAGTTTGCCGGTGGTGTCTTTAGCCAGCAGCTTGTCCCAGCCACTGCCCCACACCACTTTAATCACATTCCAGCCAGCGCCACGGAACAGACCTTCCAGTTCCTGGATGATTTTACCATTGCCCATCACCGGGCCATCTAACCGCTGCAGGTTACAGTTCACCAGGAAACACAGGTTATCCAGTTTTTCCCGCGCCGCAAACGACAGCGAACCACGGCTTTCCGGCTCGTCCATCTCGCCATCACCAAGGAAAGCATAAACACGCTGTTGGCTGGTATCTTTCAGACCACGGCCGTTTAAGTACTTGAGGAAACGGGCCTGGTAAATCGAGGTGATTGGGCCTAAACCCATCGACACTGTCGGGAATTGCCAGAATTCCGGCATCAGTTTTGGATGCGGGTAAGAAGATAAACCTTCACCACCGACTTCCTGACGGAAATTATCGAGCTGATCAGCAGTTAACCGGCCTTCCACAAAAGCACGGGCATAAATACCTGGCGAAATGTGACCTTGGTAATACACTAAATCGCCGCCGTCTTTTTCGTTCGGCGCGCGGAAGAAGTGGTTAAAACAGGTTTCATAAAATGCGGCAGAAGACTGGTAAGACGCCATATGGCCGCCCAAATCCAGTTCTTTTTTCGATGCCCGCAGCACGATCATGATGGCATTCCAGCGGATGATCGAACGAATGCGTTTTTCCAGATTCACATCACCCGGATAAGCGGGTTCCTGCTGTGGCGGAATAGTATTGATATAGTTGGTGGTGATACCGGTAGGCATGGCCACACCGTCCAGCCGGGCTTGTTCCAGCACCTGTTCTAACAGAAACTGCGCACGTTCCACGCCTTCAGTACGAACCACAGATTCAAGGGCTTCTAACCATTCTTTGGTTTCGAGCGCGTCGATGTCAATTTTACTGACTTCAGACATATCAAGTTTCCTTTATTCCGGACCTGCCAGCAGCAGGTTGTTATTGTATGAAAAGTAAGCTAGCGCTGGTCAGTTCGTTTGCGAACGACGCAGCGAGCGTGCAAGGCGTGAGCGTTCCCGGTCGGCTTCCAGCAAAGCCTCTTCGATATAGGCTAAGTGGCTGTTACTGGCTTGCCGGGCTTGTTCCGGTTCGCCATTGATCACCGCTTCCATTAACCGTTGCCGATGTGAATTCAGCTGACTCACGATTCCGTCTTTTTGCCGCAGAACTTCAAGGTTGAGTTTGATGTTCTGCTCCACCAGCGGTGTTAAACCGCGTACCAGGTGCAGCAACACCACATTATGCGATGCTGCTGCCACTGCTAAATATAAACTGCCGACCGCCCGGGCTTCTGCTTCCAGATCCTGTTGCTGCTGGGCGGCGCAGATATCGTCATACTTCTGTTTAATTTGGGCAAAATCAGTACTGGTGCCACGTAAGGCAGCGTAATAAGCACAAATACCTTCCAGCGCGTGGCGGAATTCCAGTAAATCAAATTGTGACTCCGGATGACGGCCAATCAGCTCAAACAGCGGATCAGTGAGACCACCCACCAGATTGTCACAGACATAAGTGCCGCCGCCTTGTTTGCGGCTGACTAAACCTTTGGCTTCCATTTTTTGCAAAGCTTCGCGCAGGCTGGGTCTGGATACATCAAACTGTTCGGCTAACTCCCGTTCCGTCGGTAATTTTTGCCCCGGCGCAAAAGTACCTTCCAGCAACATATGTTCCAGTTGCTCGACAATCCGGTCCGATAATTTGGCAGGTTTGATTTTCAGTGTATTCATCCGCGTTCCGCTGATTCAGTCCGGCAGCACACCAATGGCGTGCTCGTGTGCTTGTGGTCGGAGGCAGGCAATCTGAGGCATGCAGCGGCTCCTGTCACCAGGTAAATTGGTAAGACCAATTTACAGTAAGCGGCCATAAGGTAACAGAAAGCGTAGTTGAAGTAAATTCAACAGCACAGGAATAGCGCAGCACAGTGCTAAATAGCTAGAGTTATAGCTCTAAAATTGGCGAAACATGCCGACGCCACCCAATTGGTCAGACCAATAGCTGGCGCTGCGATTGACAGCCCGGCTTCGCTTGCTGCCAGCATGGCAACAGGCAAAACCGGGGCTAGAGGGGTTTAGGAAAGTAAACCGCTTAAGGTCAGAACAGCCACTAAGGCTAAGAAAAACAAGATATTACGTTTTGCTAACTGCACCAGACTGCAACTTTCATCACTGCAATTGGTTTGCTCAAGAGCGAAAGGTTCGGCAGCTTGTGCCACCTCAGTCAGGACCTGTTCTGCTGGCGTGGTCAGATCGGCGGCATAACTTAATAAGGAGGCCGAGGCTTTAGAAAAATGGCCGACCAGAGCAAAACCGACACCAAATAACCGTGCCGGCAACCAGTCCGCTAAATGCGATAAATCCTGCGCCACAGTGCGCAGATACTGCGCGGCTGGCGTCTCTTCTGCCACTACCTGCTGTGGCTCTGCTGTTGTGGTCGCATCGTGCGAGGGCACTTCATGGGACGCTTCATGGAGCGCATCCTGACTGCTACTGGCTGCAGCTGTGGTAACTGGCGTTTCTGTCTCAGCCTGCACAGTCGCTGTTGCCGGCGCGGCTTCCGGCAGGTAAGTGGCTGGCTCGGCCAACTGCCGCAAGGTGGCATAAGCAATAGCGCCAAAAGCACCTAACAGCGCAAACCAGAACAACACAGCGGCATAATATTTAAAATTCAGCCACACCAGTTGCTGACCATGACTCAGCTCAGCGGAACTGATGCCTGCTTGCTGGCGGATTTGTTGCATCACCAGAAAAGCAGCTTGTTGATCGCCACGCGCCTGGGCATTCAGGTACTGTTTATACAGTTGACGGTAATGCCAGCAGCCGATGCAAACCAGTAACACCAGCGTATTCACCACCAGCGTCAATAACCAGAAATCGGCCAGCGCCAGTACAACAGTGACCAGCAAAGCCGGCAATAACCACCATAAAAACACACCATAGGCATGTTGCTGTAGGCTCGCCAGCACGCCCCGCTCTGACATCCGCAGATAAGGCCGGACATAACTGAGCCACTGCCAGGGCTGGCTACGCACCGCCAGCCGTTCAATGATCAATGCAATCAACATACATATCAGGGTCATCCGTTTATCTCCTTGCTGCTGCCACTACTTGGCTGTGGCAGACTTAAATCGTTGGGCCAGGGCACTGCGAAAAGCAAGCCAGTCAAATGCCGGGCCGGGATCCGTCTTGCGTCCGGGCGCGATGTCACTATGACCGGCAATATCACCGGCCGCTAAGGTTGGAAACTGCTGATACAACAACTGACAGAGTTCAAGCAGCGACTGATATTGCGCCTCGGTGTAAGGTTCATCATCAGTCCCTTCCAGTTCAATACCAATGGAAAAATCGTTACATTTATCGCGGCCGCGCCACAGACTGAGGCCGGCATGCCAGGCTCGGGCGGTAAAAGGGACATATTGCCAGATACGGCCATCACGGAAGATGACACAGTGCGCGGAGACCCGCACATCTTTTAATCTGGCAAAATAAGGATCTGCATCACAATCGAGCTGCCCGGCAAAAAAATCATCAATATAAGGCGTGCCGTATTGACCCGGCGGCAAACTGATATTGTGGATCACCAACAAATCAATGTCACAACCCTCAGGCCGCTGATCCCAATGCTGGCAGGGCCTGCTGGTGATCGGCAGCCCTGAACATTCCGCTTGGTCGGCGAATAAATGAGCTTCAGACTGTTTTTGCAATTCGATGCCACGCTGTTTATGCTATGACCCTATTGTCAGCGCTGAGTGAACTGAATGCAAGCACCTGATCCTTCTGTGAATGATCCAAGTAAAAAACTGGGGAAAAGCTTTGCGCTGATTGCCTGGTTGCTGGTGCTTGGGTTGGTCTATCTGTTTTTTGCCGAAGCGATAGAGCAGAAATTTAATCCGAACCAGCAACTACGCACTGACCGTGATGCCGGTGGCCATGCCAGGGTGACGCTGACCCGCAATGCCAAAGGTCATTATGTTGGCATTTTACAGCTCAATGGTCAGCCGGTGCAGTTTTTGCTCGATACCGGCGCTACCCAGGTGGCCGTGTCAGCCCAGGTCGCCAGCCGCACCGGTATGCAGAAAGGACAGGCGCATCAGGTGTCCACCGCCAATGGCATCACCACGGCTTATCAAAGTGAAATCACGGAACTCAGGCTGGGTGATATTGTGTTTTACAATTTACCGGCCAGCATAGTGCCCAATTTACCAGGCTCAGAAATATTGCTAGGAATGAGTGCGCTAAAACATTTAGAATTCGCTCAACAAGCTAATCAACTGCAACTGGTACAAAAAAATCCATGATGACAGCTCAACACCCCGAAGTCCCGCTGAGTCAGCAGGAACGTCTGCAACAGGAAATTCGCCGTGGCGTTAGTCATGCGCTGGCAGAAGATTTAGGTTATCTGCCCTTATTACAGGGCGATATCACCGCTTCCTTAATCCCTGAACAGCAACAAGCGATCGCGACTATTATCACCCGGGAAGATTGTGTGATTTGTGGTGTCGGTTGGGTCGAAGAAGTGTTTCAGCAATTGTCCGATCAAGTGGTGTTGCAATGGCATGTCAAAGACGGTGACGAAGTCAAAGCCAATACCTTGCTGGTTGAAATCAGCGGTCCGGCACGGATCTTATTAACCGGAGAACGCACAGCGCTGAACTTTCTGCAAACCTTAAGCGGTACTGCCACGACAACAGCGCGTTATGTCGCCTTATTAGCAGGCAGCAAAACCCGCTTACTGGATACCCGTAAAACCCTGCCGGGCATGCGTTTGGCACAAAAGTATGCAGTCAGCTGTGGTGGCGGTAAAAATCACCGCATTGGTCTGTATGATGCGTTTTTAATTAAAGAAAATCATATTGCCGCCGCCGGTGGCATCACCCCTGCGGTGCAGGCAGCACGGCAAAACTTTCCGGGTAAACCGGTCGAAGTGGAAGTAGAAGATCTGACCGAACTGGAACAGGCACTGAATGCGCAGGCTGACATTATTATGCTGGATAACTTCCACATCGCCGATATTCAGCAAGCAGTGCAGTTAAACCAGGGCCGCGCCAAACTGGAAGTGTCGGGAAATATTACCAGCGAGGCACTAAAAGCACTCAGTAGCACCGGGGTCGATTTTATCTCCAGTGGCGCTTTAACCAAAAACGTGCAGGCCATCGACTTATCGATGCGACTGCGCACCCTGTAAGTCTGATTATGGTCAGCAGCCAATGCGCGAACCACCCCTTGGGCGCCGGATTGGCTTTGACATGTGTCTAGGTCCCGACCTGTAACGCCCAACACGGCCTCACCATAGACCAGGCCGGACTGACCACCAATCTGCCGGTCGCACTGACCTCAAAGTGCGACACGGCGCCAGGCGTCGGTGCAGTCCGACAGGCAGCACAGAGAAACTTTGCGATAAAGCATGTTGGAGTGCCGGTTCGCTTTGGACTTTGGGCTTTGGGCTTTGGGCTCTAGCCTGCGAACTACCTTAACAATAACCAGTTACTTTTTCTCTGCCACCCCGACTTCACCAGCTTTCGGTTACTTTCGAAACAATTTTTTGCCGTTTAAAGCTGGCTTTAAAGCGCTCCGATGGTAAAAAAGCTGCTGGCAGGTGCTTTTTTACAGTAGTTGCAGCCAGCATGCCGCTGGATTGTTACCTGCTTTGCCACTCACACAAAAGTCTCTGTACTTTGCACCCCGGTTATCAGCCCCCCTATGTGCGCTTGTGGCGCAGTACCCACCCAGACATCTAAGCGGTTATGAGCCTTCTCTGTATGCCAACTGAAACAAGGATCAGATCCGCAGTCCTGGCTGGATAACATGACATAACAGCACAGGAAAAAGTAACTATGTTGTTTCATATATTAGACAAAACAAAATAATAATAGCAATATCATACTGATATATGAATTTTATTCTTTAATATACTATTTATTCAGGTTGCCATCATTTTCGATAGCTATTGTTTGAAAACAAGCGAAAATATAAAATTCTTGATATAAATCAATTAGATAATTAAAAAAGAAATAATTATTTACAAATCCGTATATTTCTCTTGCGTCTGCTAAAAAAATAGCCAGAATAGAAATCAGCCCCCCGGGTTCATATAACAAATGGAGAAGTAACATGAAACGTAATCAAGGCTTTACTTTAATTGAATTAATGATCGTTGTAGCAATTATCGGTATTCTTGCTGCTGTAGCATTACCGGCTTATTCCAGCTACCAGGCAAAATCAAAAGTCAGTGCTGCACTGGCTGAAATTACTGCGTTGAAGACACCATTTGAAGTGAAAGTTAATGCCGGCGAAGCAGTTGCTAAAGCTGAAGACATCGGTTTTACCGGCACTTCTAACAACTGCGATTTGACAGTAGACGGAACCAGCATTGCTTGTAAAATCAAAAATGCTCCTTCACAAGTAAACAATGGCATTATTACTTTGACTCGCACTGCAGACTCAGGCGCTTGGGCTTGCACATCTGATCTGATTGATGATTTTAGACCTGGTTCTTGCACTAAAGTTTAAGATAATCAAATCTTAGGAAAGATGCTTACCTAGAAGTGGTACTCTCTCCTCTGCTTGATATTAAAAGCCAGTTTTGATAACTGGCTTTTGTTTAGTGTTAAGTTGAGCTCTTTAACATGAACGACATTTATCCAAAACTCGGTCACAACATCCCAGCAGAGTGAAACAACGGCTAAACCTCAAGATCAACTATTGAATTCTCCTTTCGCGCTGTCATAATCAATTTCGCTTAATTTATGTTTAATTTCCGATACATGGACGCAACAGAGATATGGCTTTAAATCCGCAGTCAATTCTGCTTCGACGACTGACCCAAGCCGGGCTGATTGATGCTGCGCGTTTAAGCAAACTACTGGCAGAAAAAAATAGTCAGTACCAGAGTGTCGCCGATTTGCTGATCAGTGAAAAACTGATCACCGCGCAGGCGCTGGCGCAAGCGGCTGGTGCTTTTACCATGCACAGCGTGTTGGATCTGGATTATTTTGATGCCGATTTTATTCCTGAACAGGAAAAAAATGAAAAGCTGGTGCGTAAGCATCATGTGTTGCCGATTTTCAAACGTCATCGCACCTTGTTTCTGGCGGTGGTTGATCCCACCGATATGCAACCGGTGGAAGATTTTGAATTTAGCACCGGCTTGCATGCCGAGCTGGTGGTGGTGGAGTTTGATAAACTGCACAAACTGATCGACCGGGTGTTTGATCATAAAGCCGGTGACAGTTTCAGCGAAACCGACTGGGACCTGTCGGCGCTGGGGTTAGCGGATAAAGAAGACGAAGACAGTATTGGCGCTGAAGCCGAAGATCAGCCGATTATCACCTTTATTAATAAAATGCTGCACGACGCCATCCGCAAAGGCGCTTCAGATTTGCATTTTGAACCTTATGAAAAAAGCTACCGCATCCGTTTTCGGATCGATGGCATTCTGCACGAAGTAGCCTCACCGCCGGTAGCCTTATCCAACCGCTTATCGGCCCGGCTGAAAGTGATGTCGAGGCTTGATATTGCTGAAAAACGGGTGCCACAAGACGGCCGTATCAAACTGAAGTTATCGCAGAAAAAATCCATCGATTTTCGCGTCAGTAGTTTGCCGACTTTGTGGGGCGAAAAAATCGTGATGCGGATCCTCGATTCCGACAGCGCCATGCTCGGCATCGATATCCTGGGTTATGAAGCTGAACAAAAACAACTGTACCTCACTGCGCTAGCGCAGCCACAAGGCATGATTCTGGTGACGGGGCCGACCGGCAGCGGCAAAACAGTGTCGCTGTATACCGGCTTAAATATCCTCAATACCGAACAAACCAATATTTCTACCGCCGAAGATCCGGTTGAAATCAACCTGCCCGGCATCAATCAGGTCCAGGTTAATCCCAAAGCCGGTTTGACCTTCCCGATGGCACTAAAATCCTTTTTACGGCAGGATCCGGATGTGATCATGGTCGGGGAAATCCGCGATTTGGAAACTGCTGAAATTGCGATTAAAGCAGCGCAAACCGGTCACTTGGTGCTTAGTACCCTGCATACCAACTCAGCGCCGGAAACCCTGACCCGTTTATTAAATATGGGCGTACCTGCTTATAACGTCGCCAGCTCGGTCAGTCTGATTATCGCGCAGCGGCTGGCCAGACGTTTATGTCATCACTGTAAAGCGCCGGAGCTGTTACCGCAAGCCGAGTTGTTGCGACAAGGCTTCCGGCCAGAGCAATTGGCCGGATTAAAACTCTTTAAGCCAACAGGTTGTGATTATTGCACCGGCGGCTACAAAGGCCGGGTCGGTATTTACGAAGTGATGCCAATTACCCCGGCTATTGCGCAAAAAATCATGCAAGGCGCCAACTCCTTAGATATCGCCAAACAGGCACAGCAGGAAAATATCAATAATTTACGGCAGTCCGGTTTATTAAAAGCAGCGTCAGGCTTAACCAGTCTGGCCGAAGTGAACCGGGTGACCAATGGCTAAGTCCAGACTGTGACCGACCTGCAGCGAGCAACCAGGGATCGACAATGGCAACACCGGCGAAAATAAAAGAACTGGATACCTACGAATGGCGGGGTCTGAACCGGCGCGGTAAAAAAACCGAAGGGGAACTGCGCGCCAATTCTATCCATGAAGCGAAAGCGTTGCTGCGCCAGCAAGGCATTACCCCATCCTCGGTCAAGCGCAAAGCCCACTCTTTATTTGGTGGCGATGCCAAAATTACTGCGGCCGATATCGCGGTGCTCACCCGCCAGATAGCAACCATGTTATCTGCCGGGGTACCGCTGGTACAATCTATTGATTTAATTGCCAATGGTGCCGATAAAAAATCGCTGCGGACCCTGATGCAAAAAGTGTCGCTGAAAGTACAAAGTGGCATTCCCTTGTCTGAAGTACTGCGTGAACATCCGAAACATTTTGATGAGCTGTATTGTGATTTAGTCAAATCCGGCGAGCAATCCGGCGCCTTAGACCGCATTTTTGACCGGGTTGCCACTTACAAAGAAAAAGCGGAGGCACTGAAATCAAAAATCAAAAAAGCGATGTTTTATCCGATTGCCGTAACAGTGGTCGCGCTGGTCGTCACCTCAATTTTGCTGATTTTTGTGGTGCCTTCCTTCGCCGAAATTTTTGCCGGCTTTGGTGCTGAACTGCCGGCGTTTACCCAGTTGGTGATCCATATTTCCGAGTGGATGCAACAATATTGGTGGCTGGTGCTGGCCGCCATTATCGCTGCGGTCTACAGCTTTAAAAAAGCGTATCGCCACAATTTAAAATTCAAAACGACTGCCGATGCGATGGCGTTAAAACTGCCCGTGATGGGGATGATTATCAACAAAGCGGCAGTGGCAAGATACGCCCGTACCCTGTCGACCACCTTTGCGGCCGGTGTGCCTTTAATTGAAGCGCTGGAGTCCGCCGCCGGCGCCGCCGGTAATGAAATTTATAAGAATGCTATTTTAGAAGTCCGGGCTGATGTTGCCGCCGGTGGCCAGATGTTCAGCTCGATGAAAACCACCCGGCAATTTCCGGAAATGGTGGTGCAGATGGTGTCTATTGGTGAAGAGTCAGGTTCGCTGGATGATATGCTGGCGCGGGTGGCGAATATTTATGAGCAGGAAGTCGATGATGCGGTGGATGGCCTGACCGCCTTGCTGGAGCCAATTATTATGGCAGTACTTGGGGTGTTAATCGGAGGCTTAATTGTGGCAATGTATCTGCCAATTTTCCAGTTGGGATCGGTGATCAAATAATGCAGGCGTTTATCCAGAGCTGCGAACTTATCGTGGCATATTTTCAGTCGTCGTTAGTGGCTTATCTGCTACTGGTGTTTGTGTTTAGTCTTTGTGTCGGCAGTTTCCTGAATGTGGTGATTTATCGGTTACCAAAAATGATGGAGCGCAGCTGGCAACAGGAATATCAGCAATATTTTCAGCCCAATGCAGCGCTGCCGGCAACGGCGCCTTTTAATCTGGCGGTACCACGTTCGCGCTGCCCGCATTGTCAGCAGCAATTGACTGCATTGGATAATATTCCGCTGTTCAGTTACCTGAGTCTGGCTGGCAAATGCCGGTATTGTGCCGCCCCCATCAGCCGGCGTTATCCGCTGGTGGAACTAGGTACTGCGCTGTTATCGGTGCTGGTCGCTTGGCAAACCGGTACCACTGCGCTTGGTTTGTTATACCTGGTAGTCACCTGGGCGCTGGTGGCGCTGAGTGCCATTGATATCGATACCATGCTGCTACCGGATCAAATCACCTTGCCGCTGCTGTGGCTGGCTTTGCTGGCCGCAGTGGCGGGTATCAGTTCTGTTTCTGCCGAAACAGCACTGATTGGCGCGGCTTGTGGTTATCTGGCGCTCTGGTCGGTATTCTGGGGCTTTAAACTGCTGACCGGTAAAGATGGCATGGGTTATGGCGATTTTAAACTGCTGGCGCTGTTTGGCGCTTTGCTCGGCTGGCAGCAATTACCGCTGATTATTTTATTATCGTCCCTGGTGGGTGCTGTGATTGGTTCTGTGTTACTGACGCTGCAAGGGCGCAGTAAATCCAGTGCCATTCCGTTTGGTCCTTATATTGCTGCTGCTGGCTGGATTGCCATGCTGTGGGGTCAGGACATCACCCAATGGTATTTAGCTATGGTGCTGGCATGAGTACTTTTATTGTTGGCTTAACCGGTGGTATTGGCAGCGGTAAAACCACAGTGGCGAATTTATTTGCCGCGCAGGGCATAGCGCTGGTCGATGCCGATATTGTGGCCCGCGAAGTGGTGGCGCCTGGCCAACCGGCACTTGCTGCCATTGCCGTCCATTTTGGCCAACAGATGTTGACCTCTGATGGCCAGTTAAACCGGCCAGCACTGCGATCTATGGTGTTCAGTGACACCAACGCCAAAGCCTGGCTGGATCAATTGCTGCATCCGCTGATCCGGCAGCAGTTGTTGCAACAACTGCAACAGGCGCAATCGCCTTATGTACTGCTGGTGGCCCCTCTGCTGATTGAGAATGGTTTGAGTACTGTGGTTGACCAATTATTGGTGGTTGATGTCGACCCGCAACTGCAGCTGCAACGCACAGTGCTACGGGATCAGGTCAGCAGCCAGCAGGTTGCAGCCATCATGGCCAGTCAGTGTGAACGTTCCAAGCGACTGCAACTGGCTGACCAGATAATCAGCAATGAAGGCGATGTTGCTGCTTTAAGCAACAAAGTGACCAGTCTACACCAATTATATTTGGATATGGCGGCAGAAAAACTAGCCAAATCGCCAACTTAAGGTTATGTTAACTGTTGGCCCGAAGTGTGGCCGCTCGCATTTCCGGTGAAGCTTGGCATGACAGAATTGATCTACGAACATCCGCTGAATGAAAAAGTCCGGACTTATCTGCGGGTCGAATATCTGTTTGCCCAATTAAACACGCAACTGGCGCTGGCCAATGAATCACAACAGCTGGGCTTTTTCACCTCACTGTTTGCTTTAATTGAAGTGCTGGACCGCAATGACATCCGGCCTGATCTGATCAAAGACGTTGAACGCTGTGAATCGGCGCTGGTGAACTGGTCGCGTCATCCGTCAGTCTCTGATGATAGCCTGCAGCAGATGTTGCAACAGGCTGTGCGGTTACAAAGCGAGTTGATCCGTGGTGCTAAATTCGCCAATGTACTCAAAGAAGACAAGTTTTTAGGCCCACTGCGGCAAAGATTTTTTATCCCTGGCGGCACCTGTTATTTTGACCTGCCGCAACTCCAGTTCTGGTACACCCAACCACTCGAGATCCGGCAAAAAGCCGCTGAAGAGTGGATCGGTCAGTTACAGCTGGTCGAACGGGCGATCGCTTTTGTGTTGACCTTTATCCGCGAGCGCGGTCAATTCCAGCCGGTATCAGCTGACAATGGCTATTTCCAGAGTAATACCGAGCAGTTTGAATTACTCAGGCTGCGCTATCCGCTGCATTATGGCTGTTATCCGACCATCAGCGGCAATAAGTACCGCTATGCCATCCGCTTTATGCAATTATGTGACACTCAGGGCCGCGCCACCACAGCCCAAACCATAGGTTTCGAACTAGCCTGCTGCTAAGCCGGCGGTTTCTACTGCCCATCCCTCCGGCTATTGGCGTATAATGGCATTTTGTTGCCCTTTCGGAATAACCGCCCATGAGCCAATTAAAAGTCCAGTGTCCAACCTGCCGGGTTGACGTGATCTGGCACGCCGCTTCTGCCTTTAGACCTTTTTGCAGCGATCGCTGCCGCTTGATTGATTTGGGGGAATGGGCCAGCGAAAGCCGCCGTATTCCGGATACCAGACCACTGGAAGCTGGCATTGGCGACGCCGATCTGCTGGCGATTGACGAAGCCTTGATGGCCTCGGAAAACGATTTTTTCAAACAATAAAACCGTGGTTACTGCGGTATGGGTGCCGGACAGAGTCGTTCTGTGTGAGGTAACTGGCTGCTGAATTGCTCAGCAGCAGGGGCTGGCGGCGGTGCTTGCCAGTTCAGCCCAATTTTGTGTACTTGTTGCTGCGCCATTTGCTGCACATTTAGCCCCGTTAATTGCGCTAATAACGCCTCTAACTGCGCGTCCGTCATCGAACTGCCCTGACCTGTTAAACGTTGCCGGATCACTTCCAGTATCTGTAAAAACAGCCCGTATTCACTGGCGCCGGCCTTTTGGACTTGCTGCGCGATACTTGGATAAAAGCGTTGGTAACGTCCCCAATCTTCAATCGTCACCAGCACATTCAATAAATTGATAGCTGCCCGGCTTTGGGAATACGATTGTTGCAAGCGGGCATAACGGAATGTCGCTTGCCGCAGCGCTGCAATGGCGGGTTCATACTGACCTAGCCGCCAATGCATAGCCCCCATATTGTTATTAAACATCGGTAGCAAAGTGACAAATTCATGCTGTTCGGCCAAAGCCAGGCCTTGCTGGTAAAAAACCATAGCCGCGGCATAATCACCACGAAAAGATTCGACGGCGCCAAGATTCAACAACAACTTGGCCCGGGTTAACGGTGGATTGGCAAATTTATCGGCACATAAAAACCAATGTCTGGCGGCGGTGCGATATTGTTGCTGATAAGCGACATAACCTGCGGTCATCGCGATGTCGGCAGCGACAATGCCCTGCGGCACCAGTTGATCTGCCAGCGCCAGACTGTGCCAGGCTGCGGGCCACTGCTGTTGTGCAGCAAAAGCGCGGGCAGCCAGCAAATGCCAGTCACGCTGATACCAGGCCGGGGTTTGACCCAGTTGTGCCATCAGTTGTTGATAATACTCACTGACAACGGCTGGCTGATTCGCGAGCAAAGCCTGGCTGCGCTGATACAAACCGGCACCGGGCGGTTCTGCTGCGAATAAGCGAACCGCCAACCCGGCAAAGCACAACAGCAGCAGACTGCGACACTTCAACATCACCACTCCTGTCCCGCTCTCAAGTTGCATCAGTTCCAGCAGAAGCTTAGCAAATGGGTGTTTTATTGCTGATAAAGTGCGATCACTTGCTGCAAAATCGGTTGGTTGGCGTCCGGGAACTGATAATTGCTTAATTGCTGGTAATGCACCCAAGCCACTTGCTGAACTTCGCGACCGGCCGCGACACCGCTAAATTCATCCACGCACCAGACATCCAGCAACACGGTTTTCTCCGGATAGTCGTATTCCAATTGCAGCAAGGGTGTTGCCGCCAGCACGGTCAGTCCCACTTCTTCCTGTAATTCCCGATTGAGCGCCTCTAATACAGTTTCACCAGTTTCAACTTTACCGCCGGGAAATTCCCATTTTCCGCCCTGATGCAGGGCATCCGGTCTTTTGCTGATAAAAATCTCTGCACCACGGCGGATCACGCCGACAGCAACATGGACTATTTTGATGTTCGTTTTCACTGCTAACCCCTGTGTTCACTCAATCATTGATAACCAAAAACCAGACGCTGTCGGTTGGCAACAGCGTGCCTGCTGCGAATTAGCATGGCGATCGGTAGGTCGGACTCGACCGGCTTGCCGGGCAGTCCGACACCCGGCATCCGACAACCATGCTCATTCATTTGTTATCTACGTTGTCGGACTGTCGCAGCGCTTTGCGCTACGCCGAGTCCGACCTACCAAATATGTTTTATAAATCATAAAATTAGCATGGCGATCGGTAGGTCGGACTCGACCGGCTTGCCGGGCAGTCCGACACCCGGCATCCGGCATCCGGCATCCGACAAGCATGCTCATTCATTTGTTATCTACGTTGTCGGACTGTCGCAGCGCTTTGCGCTACGCCGAGTCCGACCTACCAAAACGCTGCGGTCATCCCAATAAACCGCAAGGCTGTACCGTCCGTCCCTGGACATGCAGCCTTGCTTATTCCCGACCGCAAGGCTGTACCGTCCGTCCCTGGACATGCAGCCTTGCTTATTCCCGACCGCAAGGCTGTACCGTCCGTCCCTGGACATAAAAAAAGCAGAGCGAACTCTGCTTTTTTTGCTGTTAGCCCTGGCTGCTGTTAACTGAGCTTACCGTGGCATTGCTTGTATTTTTTACCTGATCCACAAGGACAAGCATCGTTGCGGCCAATCTTATCGGTATCGCGGAAGACCGGACCGGCTGGTTTTTCCGGCACTTCACCACCGATATGTTCGGCTTCTTCGTGCTGGAACTCCATCGTTACAGCATCGGCTTTACGACGTTGTTCTTCAACGGCCTCAACATCCTCAGGCGCACGGATTTGCACCCGGCATAACACCCCAATCACGTCCAGTTTTAACTGATCCAGCATATTGGAGAACAGTTCAAAAGCTTCGCGCTTGTATTCCTGTTTCGGGTTTTTCTGCGCATAACCACGCAGGTTGATGCCCTGACGTAAGTGATCCATCGCCGCCAGATGTTCTTTCCAGTGGGTATCCAGACTTTGCAGCATCACCGCTTTTTCGAAATGACGCAGCACTGGCGCCCCAACCATTTCTTCTTTCAGTTGATAAGATTTTTCAACCACTTCAAGAATTTGCGCTTTTAGTTTTTCTTCGAACAGTTTTTTGTCATCGGCCAGCCACTGGGCAATTGGCATATCAATCGCAAAGTCGGATCGCATCCGCGCTTCCAGACCCGCAATATCCCACATTTCATCCAGCGATTGCGGCGGAATGTATTGATCCAACACAGCGCTCACCACATCGTGACGCACGGCATGGATGGTGTCAGAGTATCTTCACTGGCCAGCAATTCATTGCGCTGCTCATACACCACTTTACGTTGGTCGTTGGCTACATCGTCAAATTCCAGCAGTTGCTTACGAATATCAAAGTTGCGGGCTTCCACTTTACGCTGGGCGTTTTCAATAGCGCGGCTGACCAGCGGATGCTCAATGGCTTCCCCTGGTTCCATGCCGAGTTTACGCATCATGCCAGCCATCCGCTCGGAAGCGAAAATCCGCATTAACGCATCGTCCAGCGCCAGATAAAACCGGCTGGAACCGGCATCGCCCTGCCGGCCAGCCCGACCACGTAACTGGTTGTCAATCCGGCGTGATTCATGCCGCTCGGTACCAATGATATGTAAACCACCTGATGCGATGACCGCATCATGCCGTTGTTGCCACTCAGCTTTAATGGCTTCAATCTGCGCTTCGGTTGGCTCCGACAGCTTAGCGACTTCTGACTGCCAGTTACCGCCCAGTACAATGTCCGTACCACGACCAGCCATGTTGGTGGCGATGGTGACAGTGCCTGGCCGGCCCGCTTCAGCAATAATCTGCGCTTCATTGGCGTGGAACTTGGCATTCAGTACCTGATGTGGGATCTTGGCCTGATGTAATAAGCTGGATAAATATTCTGAGCTTTCAATCGACGCAGTACCGACCAGCACCGGACGGGCGGCACTACGGGTTGCTTCGATGTCTTTGATAATAGCCTGATACTTATCTTCGGCCGTCAGATACACCAGATCCGGCATATCTTTACGCACCATAGGGCGGTTGGTTGGTACCACTATGGTTTCCAGCGCATAAATTTGCTGGAATTCAAAAGCTTCAGTATCGGCGGTACCGGTCATACCGGCCAGTTTTTCATATAAACGGAAGTAGTTCTGGAACGTAATAGAGGCCAGCGTCTGGTTTTCGTTTTGGATACGCACACCTTCTTTGGCTTCAATCGCCTGGTGCAAACCTTCCGACCAACGACGACCTTCCATAGTCCGGCCTGTGTGCTCATCAACGATGACGATTTGATTGTCTTTAATCACATAATCAACGTCTTTCTTAAACAGATTGTGCGCGCGCAACGCCGCATAAACATGGTGCAGCAAGGTGATGTTACTGGCGGAGAACAAAGACTCGCCTTGTTGCATCATGCCGCGTTCCAGCAGAATTTCTTCCACCCGGATCTGACCACGATCAGTTAAATAAATCTGTTTGGCTTTTTCATCAATGGTGAAATGGCCATCACCCATTTCACCTTCTTCATCTTCTTTTTCCTGCCGTTGCAGCATTGGCACCACAGTATTGATCTGGCGGTACAGTTCTGAGCTGTCTTCGGCCTGACCAGAAATGATCAGCGGGGTACGGGCTTCGTCGATCAGGATGGAGTCAACTTCATCGATAATGGCAAAAGCTAAATCACGTTGCACCCGCTCAGCCATACTAAAGGCCATATTATCGCGCAGGTAATCAAAGCCGAACTCGTTGTTGGTACCATAAGTGATATCAGCGGCATAAGCCTGCTGTTTCTCTTCATGCCCCATGCCTGGCACGTTGACGCCAACCGTCAGACCCAGGAAGGCAAAAAGTGGGGCGTTGGTCGCCGCATCGCGTTTGGCCAGATAATCGTTGACGGTAATCACATGCACGGCTTTGCCGCTCAGCGCATTCAGATATGCTGGCAAGGTTGCGGTCAGTGTTTTACCTTCACCGGTACGCATTTCGGAAATTTTGCCCTGATGCAACACAATACCGCCCAGCAATTGCACGTCGAAGTGACGCATGCCAAACACCCGTTTACTGGCTTCACGTGCAGTGGCAAAAGCTTCGGGCAGGATATCGTCTAAAGCGGCACCGTCTTGCACCCGTTGTTTAAATTCAGCGGTTTTGGCTGCTAACTGCTGATCGGTCAGTGCAGCAAACTGGCTTTCCAGGCTGTTGATCTGATCAACGGTTTTGCGGAGTTTTTTCAGGTAACGATCGTTGCGACTACCAATCAACTTGGTAAAAAGTTTTCCAAACATTGTCCAAATACCACTTTATTGTTGAGACTGGCGTGCAGTCCTGGCATAGCCATTTAATTTTGTTGTCCGACGGTTTACAAACAACATCGGGTCTATTTGCTGACCATCTTTTAATACTTCGTAATGCACATGGGGTCCGGTCGAACGACCGGTATTGCCCAGCGTCGCAACTTGCTGGCCTTTACTGACCAACTGACCAATTTCTGTGTTCACCGCTTTGGCATGGGCATAACGGCTGCGATAACCATCCGCATGTTCAATTTCGACCATCAGGCCATAACCAAAACGTTCGCCGGCCCAGGTCACAATACCACCCGCGGTTGCCAGCACTGGCTCACCCTCTTTGCCGGCAAAATCGACACCGCGATGCACTGCCGGCCGGCCGGAGAATGGGTCATTACGGACGCCAAAACCAGACGAAAGATAACCACTGCTGACCGGTCGGCCAGATAACTGACTGTTGCTACCGATATTGTGATTCAGATCCAAAGATTCAAGGAGGGCAAAGCGGGTTTGTTCTGATTGTAGGTTACGTTCCAGGTCGGTCAGTTGCAACAACACATGGTTTAGTTCAGCCAGGCTAATTTCGGTGGAGCTTTGCGAGGGCCCGCCCATGGCCGGCACTTCGTGTAAATTAAATTCCTCTTCCGACAAGTTGGCCGCATCAATCAGGCGCTCCCCCACCATATTCAAACGGTTGACCTGGGCCTGCAGTGACGCCACTTTTGCCGTCAACGCAGCGATTTGATGTTCAGCCTTTTGCCGGATCGCGGTAATTTCTGCTGCCTCAGCCGCGCGTTCCGCGATCAGCGGCTCAATACCGGCTTTAGCATCTGTCCATAACCGGCCGAATGCAGCCCCTAAACCTATGGCAATACAAAATAACAACACCGCACTGACCAACCATTGCCGGGGCGTAGCACCAAAGCTATGCGGGCGATGTTGATCGCGGTAAAAAACTGTTAAACTCATGGGACCTCAGTTTCTGATTTTATTCGTTATGGCCCGCTATTCACGCAAACCTGTCGACGTTTCTGCTTTGCTGCAACAGAACACTTTGTTGCAAGGACCGCAGCAAACGGAAATAGTGCGTCAACTTAATACCGAATTAATCCAAATCCTGCAACTGGAAAAACCATATTTCTGCAGAGTGGCGCGTTTACAGGCAGGTCGGGCACAAATTTTATGCAGCTCCGCCGCGTGGGCGACCCGGATTAAAATGCAAAGAGAAGCCATTCTAGCCAATTTCCGGCAAAAAATCTTGCCTGATTTAGCGGGGCTGGATATCGATATCAGTCCAAACACCGATCTGAGTTACCAGCAAGCCAATCCCGTGGTGAGCCCGCCCGCCAATCGGCAAATCTCAGAACAGGCCGGGGCCTATTTGCTGGCTGCCGCCGAAGGTTCAGATCCGGCGTTAGCCGCCATTCTGAAGCGGCTGGCCGCCTTAGCCAACAAGACTTCAGATTAACCAACAAAAGCTAAAAAAAAACCTCACAATGTGAGGTTTTTCCTAATCTGCAGCTGACTGCCAACTGTTACGCCAGTTGTGGAGCCAAAAAAGAGATCGGTTGTTGGGCTGGTTGTTCAAAGGTGACAAATTCCCAGTTTTCCTGATTGGCCAGGACTGCACACAGCAGTTGGTTATTCAGGGCATGACCGGTTTTGTACGCTTTAAATTCGCCCAGAATGCTATAACCAGCCATATATAAATCGCCGATTGCATCCAGAATTTTATGCTTGATAAATTCGTCGTCGTAGCGCAGGCCGTCTTGATTCAACACCCGGAATTCATCCAGTACCACCGCATTATCGAAGCTGCCGCCCAACGCCAGGTTGTTAGCACGCAGATATTCAATATCTTGCAGGAAACCAAAGGTCCGTGCCCGGCTGATATCTTTAATAAAACCGGCAGCGGAGAAATCAAGTTTCATCCGTTGTTTGGTTTCTGAAATCACCGGGTGGTCAAAATCAATGGCAAAATCAATGCGAAAACCGTGGTGTGGCTTAAACTCAGCCCACTTATCACCCTCTTCTACCCGCACTTTTTGCTTGATGCGGATAAATTTTTTCGCCAGTTTTTGCTCACTGATGCCTGCTTCTAATAACAGGTAAACAAATGGATTGGCACTACCGTCCATAATCGGGATCTCGGCGGCATCCACTTCAACCACCAGATTGTCGATGCCAAGACCCGCAACTGCCGCCATCAAATGTTCTGTCGTGGACAGACGAACGCCAGCCGGATTAATTAAACAGGTACACATCACAGTATCACCGACCAGTTCAGGTGACACCTTAAAATCAACTATCGGATCCAGATCCACACGACGGAACACAATCCCCGTGTTGTCAGGCGCAGGCCGGAGAGTCAGCGTAACCTTCTCGCCCTTGTGCAGACCAACTCCGACAGAGCTGATTGATTTTGCAATAGTACGTTGTTTAATCATCATTTTTCGTCCTGTTCAAAAACTGAACAAACCCAAACGGCCGCGAAGCATAGCATATGTTCAGCGAAATGCCAATCTTCTGCCTGTCCATCGCCAGGTCGAACCCGGCGCCAACCTGCTGTTAGTCAGCTTGTTTGCGTAAAAAAGCCGGAATATCAAAGATATCAATATTGGCTTTATTGTCCGCTTGCGGCTTGCTTTGCACGCTTTCAGCCGGCGCCATCGCTGGCATCGCATCACGCATTTCACGGGCCGCATTGCCTGCATTGCCATAAACAGTACCGGCATTACCATAAACGCTGGCTGAATGATTTTGGTACTGGGCACGCACTGGCTCCGCAGCACGATGATGACCATGCACCAGGCTGATATCCGGCTTACGCTCAGAACCAATACCAGTGGCCACCACAGTCACCCGCAGTTCATCCGACATGTCAGGATCGATCACCGCACCCACCACCACAGTGGCGTTTTCTGAAGCAAAAGCCTTGACCGCATTACCAACGATTTCGAATTCTTCGATGGTCAGATCCAAGCCTGCGGTGATATTGACCAGAATACCTTTAGCACCGGATAAGTCGATATCTTCCAGTAACGGGCTGGAAATCGCCTGCTCTGCCGCTTCTTCCGCCCGATCCGGACCTGAAGCACGGCCAGTGCCCATCATCGCAGTGCCCATTTCCGACATCACAGTCCGTACGTCAGCAAAGTCGACGTTGATCAAGCCAGGACGCGTAATCAGTTCGGCAATACCTTGCACCGCACCTAACAACACGTTGTTAGCCGCTTTAAATGCATCCAACAGGCTGGTGCCTTTGCCTAATACTTTTAACAGTTTGTCGTTTGGAATGGTGATCAAAGAATCAACATGCTTCGACAATTCACCGATACCTTCATCGGCATAATTTGAACGCTTTTTGCCTTCAAACGGGAATGGTTTGGTCACCACTGCGACGGTCAGAATGCCCAGCTCTCTGGCCACCTGAGCCACAATTGGCGCTGCGCCTGTACCAGTACCGCCGCCCATACCGGCCGCGATAAACACCATATCAGCACCCATAATGGTCTTTTTGATGGTGTCACGGTCTTCTTCAGCCGAGCGACGACCCACTTCCGGATTGGCACCGGCACCCAGACCTTTAGTGACATTGGCACCTAACTGTAAGGTGACATGGGCAGAAGAATTACGCAGCGCCTGCGCATCGGTATTGGCCGCGATAAACTCGACGCCTTCGATGTTGTTCGCCACCATAAACTCGACTGCATTACCGCCGCCACCACCAACACCAATCACTTTAATGACAGCTTCTTCGCTGTGGTTTTCCATTAATTCAAACATAGCTCTCTCTCCGTTTGGGTACGCTTAAAACTCGCCTTTAAACCAGCTGGTCACTTTGCGTAACAAGCCACCGACTGATTCCCGTGCTGCGCCAGCTTTTTTCTGCTGCTGCCGCACATCTTTGCCATACAGTAACAGGCCGACCACGCTGGCATAGGCCGGGTCCTGTACGTATTCCGACAAACCTTTTACTTTGGCCGGATAACCAAGCCGAACCGGCATCTGGAAGATATCTTCAGCAAATTCAATTGCCCCTTCCATTTTGGCGGTCCCGCCAGTCAGCACCACGCCTGCGGCGATCTGCTCTTCCAGTCCACTGGCGCGGATTTCTTCCAGCACCAGTTCAAATAATTCCTGATAACGAGGCTCCACTACTTCTGCCAGCGTATGCCGTGACATACTGCGGGCCGGCCGGCCACCGACACTCGGCACCTCAATATTTTCTTCTTTACCGACCATGCTGCGCAGTGCACAAGCGTACTGAATTTTAATTTCTTCGGCATGGCCAATGGGTGTCCGGAAAATTTTGGCAATATCGCTGGTCACCTGATTACCGGCCACCGGGATCACTGCGGTATGCCGCAAGGCGCCATTGGTATAAATCGAGATATCAATGGTGCCGCCGCCCATATCAACCACACAGACGCCCAATTCTTTTTCATCTTCGGTCAGCACGGCATAGCTTGACGCCAGCGAGCTGAATATCAGCTGATCAACCTGTAAACCACAGCGCTCAACACATTTTTCAATGTTCTTTGCCATATCGTTGGCACAAGTGATGATGTGCGCTTTCGCTTCCATCCGTACGCCAGACATGCCAATCGGGCTTTTAATGCCTTCTTGCATATCCACCGAAAACTCCTGCGGCAACACATGCAACAAACGGCGCTCGGCAGAAATTGGCACCGATTTGGCGGCATGGATCACATTAGCGACATCTTCCGCCGTCACTTCGGTGTCATTAATCGGCACCATGCCACTTTCATTCTGGCAACGGATATGTTTGCCGGTAATGCCAAGATAGACCGAAGAAACCCGGCAATCCGCCATCAGTTCAGCTTCATCAATGGCCCGTTGTACCGCTTGCACCACCAGATTTAAGTCGTTGACGCCACCTTTATCCATGCCACGGGCAATATGAGTACCAACACCAACAATACTGAGCTGGTCATCAGCGGTAATTTCGCCTACCAGCGCTTTAATCTGAGACGTACCGATATCTAAACCAACAATTAGATCCCGATCCAACGACTTGGTCATGCTTTTCTCTTTTCTGGTTGCACCGGTGCAGGCGCGAATCGTACCGCCAACCCGGTGTCATACCGTAAGTCGACCTGTTCGATCGCTTCGGCTTTATGTTTACTGATAGAAGGGTACAGATCGATAAAACGCTGCACCCGCTTTAACGTATCTTCCCGCCCGAGTTTTAATTCAATGCCATTACTCAGTGTGAGTTGCCAGGCAAAACGTGGCGATACCGACAAGCTGCTGGCCTGAAACTGGTGCAAAGCCAATAAGCTCTGCACCTGACTGAACATGGTCAGGGCATCCTGCTCGCTGCCGCTTGGGCCTGCCAGTTGTGGTAACGTTTCCTTCAGCTGCTTGAGTGGTGCTTTAAACACTTCACCTTTTTTATTCAGCAGGAATTCTGAGTTCCACACTGCGACCGGGCTATGCTCTGTCACAACCACCACCAAAGTACCAGGCCATTGTTTGCGCACGGCGACCTGATAAACCCAGGGTTGTTGTTGCAGGTACTGCTGCACCTGATCAACGTTCACGTGAAAAAAGTTACCGACAAACTGTTGTTGTAACTGCTGATGCAACTGCGCGGGCTGGATATGGCCAAAATCGCCAAACACCCGCACCTGACGGATCGGCGCATTTTGCTGATCCTGCACCCATTGCACCACTTTGCTGCCAAACCAGATCACCAGACTGAGCGAAAGCAGAAAAAACAGCACCCCACCGACAAAAGCCGGGGTAAAAGGGGTTTTCTGTTTACTGCGCACTATGGTCATCAGTTGCTGTGTTCCTGTCAGTGAGCGGTTACGCCAGCTTTGAGCTGACTAATTTGTAACTGTTGCGCCGCCAGTTGCTTGGCCAGTGCACCAATATTGCCGGCGCCCTGCGTCAGCAGCACATCACCATCTTGTAATACATCGGCCAAAGCCTGCGCTAAATCTGCTGGTTGCGCTACATAAATCGGGTCCAGTTGCCCCCTTGCTCTGATGCTGCGGCACAAGCTGCGACTGTCAGCGCCAGCAATAGGCGCTTCACCGGCACTGTAGACTTCCAGCAACAACAAAGTGTCGACCGACGACAACACCTGGGCAAAATCTTCGTATAAATCACGCGTTCTGGTATAACGATGCGGTTGATAAGCCATCACCAAACGCCGTTCCGGCCAGGCATTGCGGGCAGCAGCCACTGTCGCCGCCACCTCAGTCGGATGGTGGCCATAATCATCCACCAGCAGCACTTTACCGCGACCGGTGTCAAACTCACCATATTGCTGAAAACGACGGCCAATGCCTTCAAATTTGGCAAAAGCACTGAGCACTGCAGCTTCATTGATACCTTCATCAGTGGCAATCGCAAAAGCTGCAGTGGCATTTAAGGCATTATGCCGGCCAGCCAGATTCAGCTGTACCGGGCGGCTCTGGCCTGTTGGATCTGTGATAACAAATTTGGTTTGAGTACCGGCCTGACTAAAGTCGCTGATGCGGTAATCGGCATCGGCGCTAAAACCGTAGGTCAGCACAGTACGGCCAATGGTGGGGATCAATTCACGCACCACCGGATCATCAATACAGACCACGACCACGCCATAAAATGGCAGGTTATGGCAGAATTCCAGATAGGTGCTTTTCATTTTTTCAAAATCGCCCTGATAGGTTTCCATATGATCAGGTTCGATATTGGTAATAATGGCGGCCATCGGCTGCAAGTGCAGGAAAGAAGCATCACTTTCATCGGCTTCGGCAATCAAATAACGACCGGCGCCTAACTTGGCGTTGGTACCGGCAGAATTCAGCAAACCACCAATCACAAACGTTGGATCGGCGCCCGCTTCGGCAAAAATTGACGCCACTAAACTGGTGGTGGTGGTTTTGCCGTGGGTACCGGCAATGGCAATACCGTGTCTGAACCGCATCAGTTCAGCCAGCATTTGGGCACGACGTACCACTGGAATGCGTTGTTCCAGTGCCGCGGCAATTTCCGGGTTCTCGGCTTTAATGGCACTGGAGACCACGACCACACTGGCCCCTTTAATATTGTCGGCCTGATGGCCAAAACAAATCTCAGCGCCTAGTGCTGTTAAACGATCCACCACCGGATTAGGCCCCAGATCAGAGCCAGAGACTTTGTAACCTTCATTCAGCAGTACCTCAGCGATACCACCCATACCAGCGCCGCCAATACCGACAAAATGGATCCGCTCCACCCGGCGCATGGCGATTTTTTCCTGGGGTCTGGTTATTGTATTCATATTATTTCAACCCTAATACATGTCGACAAACTGCCACAACTTGTTCAGCTGCGTCGTCGATGGCACAAGCTCGTGCCCGTTGTGCCATGTCTGCCAGTGGCGTTTTATCAAGCAGCCAGCTTTGCAGTAGCGACACTAAATTTAAATTGTTCAAATCCGCCTGCGGCCATAACAGCGCCGCTTGTTGCTGTACTAACCAGTTGGCATTCGCGGTCTGGTGATCATCAATGGCAGAAGGTAAAGGCACAAAGATGGCCGCCACCCCAACACAGGCAATTTCACTAACAGTCAAAGCGCCGGCCCGGCAAATCACCAGATCGGCCCAGTGATAAGCTGCCGCCATATCCTCAATAAAAGCTGTTGCTTCAATGGTTAAGCTGGCTGGTGCGCCAACATAACTTTGTTGCACTTGTGTTAACATCGCCGTGCCGGTCTGATGCCTGACCTGAACAGGCCCGCAAGCCGCGACCTGCTTCAGTTGCGCCGGTAAAACCTCGTTCAGCGCCTTAGCGCCTAAACTACCACCGACGATCAAAATATTTAAGCCTTTACTGAAATTATTCTCAGTTTTTAGCCCAATTAAGCTGCTGCGTACCGGATTTCCCAACACTTGCCGCTTTGGATGACCAGCAAAGGCGCTCGGGAAAGCTACCAGCACCCGCTGTGCCAATTTTGCTAACAATTTGTTAGTAGTGCCGGCCACTGCATTTTGTTCATGGATCAGCAGCGGAATTTTTTGCAGCCAGGCTGCAAAACCACCAGGACCACTGGCATAACCGCCAAAGCCGAGTACCAACCGGGGTTTCACCTTTCGGATAATTTGCCGCGCCTGACGGATAGATCGCCACAACATCAATGGCGCTTGTAACAAGGATTTCAGCCCTTTGCCACGCAAACCTGCGACCTGAATAGAGTGGAACTGCCAACCAAAACCAGGCACTAAGCGCGCTTCCATCCGATCGGCAGTCCCTAACCAATGAATAGTCCAACCTTCAGCCGCCAGTAAAGTCGCCACCGCCTGTGCTGGAAAAATATGACCGCCGGTGCCACCTGCCATGATTAAGGCAATTTTTTCTGGCTTATTCATCAGGCAGTACTCCCGCGAATGGCATGCTTGCCTTTGAGCCGTACTTCAAAATCAATCCTCAGCACTATCGCGGCTGCAATCAGCATGATGATCAGGCTACTACCGCCGGAGCTGATAAAAGGCAACGTCAGACCTTTGGTTGGCAGCACGCCGGTTGCCACACCAACGTTAACGAAGGTTTGGCAGCCAATCCAAATCGCCAGCGCATAAGCCAGGAAACCATGAAAACTTAAGCCTTTTTGCAAAGCTCTTTTACCTATCCATAAGGCGCGTACCAGCAGTAAAAACAGCAAGCCCATCACAGCGCAGACGCCAAATAAACCGGCTTCTTCGGCGATCACTGCCAGAATAAAGTCGGTATGCGCTTCCGGCAGATATTCCAGTTTTTGCACCGAGTTCCCCAGCCCCTGACCAAACCAGCTACCACGGCCAAAAGCCATCAACGATTGAGTCAGCTGATAACCGCTGCCAAAAGGATCTGCCCAGGGATCCAAAAACGAGGTCACCCGCCGCCAACGGTATTCGCTGTACACAATTAACACGGCGATCGACATCAGACCGGTAAAAATCAGCCCGAAAAACTGCCACAACTTAGCACCGGCCAGAAATAACAACACCACGCTGGTGCCGAACATCACGATCACTGTGCCCAAATCCGGCTGCATCAGCAGTAACACCGCAAACACAAACAGAATCACCAGCGGTTTTAAAAAGCCTTTTAAATTTTCCCGCACTTCATCATGCCGCCGCACCAGATAACTGGATAAATAGACAAAAAAGAATAACTTGGCAGGTTCTGCTGTCTGGATGCCGATAGGCCCCAGATAGAGCCAACGGGTACTACCATTGACGTTGCGACCCACCGCCAGCACCGCTAATAAGCCGAGTAAACCAAACACCAGTAATAATAAATTGGTGTTATGCCACCACTGAATGGGCACATTCAGCACGGCAAAAGCGATACTGAGGCCAATCAACACATACACCAGGTGCCGGACGCTGTAATGCAGCGGATTGCCAAACAGGCGCTCTGCCACCGGCACTGAAGCACTGGTCACCATGACAAAACCGATACAAAGCAGCAGGACCATTAAACAAAAAAAGAATCTGTCATAACTGACGCCATCTTCGGCCTGCCACCAATGCTGCAGGTCATCGCCAATTTGCTGAAACCAGTTTTGTAGCAGCTGTTTCATGCCAGTACCTGCAGCACAGCAGCAGCAAACAAGTCACCACGCTGCTCATAATTTTTAAACATATCCAGGCTGGCGCAAGCCGGTGATAACAACACCAAATCGCCGCGTTGCACTTGCTTTGCAGCCACTGCAACGGCAGCAGTCAAATCGGATACTTCAATAGCACCAGGCACTAAGGCTGCAATCGCAGGGCCGTCTTTCCCCAGCGTAATCAGCACATCCACCTGTTGGCGCAACACTGTGGCTAATTCAGTAAAATCCGCCCCTTTGCCATCACCACCGGCAATCAGCAGCAACTTGCCAGGTACCTCAGCGCGTAAGCCAGCGATAGCAGCCAGCGTAGCGCCGACATTGGTCGCCTTGGAATCATTGATCCAACGCACGCCGTTTTTATTGGCGACTAAAGCACAGCGGTGCGGCAGACTTTGGTAACTTTGCAGCGCCTGAATTAAACCAGCCCGACTGGCACCTGCGGCGAGCGCCACAGCAGCAGCGGCCAGCGCATTAAACTGGTTATGCTGACCGACCAGGGTCATTTGTGCCACTGGCAGCAACGGCTCACCAGCCACCACTAACCAGCTTTCGCCAGCATGCTCAAGCACACCATATTGCGTCGGCTTTGCATTGGCAGCCGCCAGTTGCTGCAGGCTGATGGCGATATCGGCTGGTCCTACCTGCACCGGCTGCGTTAACGCATCAGCGGCGTTATACACCGCAAGCGCTGCATGCTGAAAAATCCGCTGTTTGGCGGCGGCATAAGCCGCCATGGTGCCGTGCCGGTCCAAATGATCTTCGGTCACATTCAGATTACAAGCCGCCACTAACTTCAGTTCTGAAGTGGTTTCTAACTGAAAACTGGACAGCTCCAGCACAAAAACGTCAGTGTCCGTCTGCTCCAGTGCATCCAGCACAGGTAAACCTATATTGCCGGCAGCTAAGGCTTTGATCCCACTGCAACTAAGCATATGACTGACTAAGGTGGTGACTGTCGATTTGCCATTAGAACCAGTGATGCCCACCGCAGGGCGCTGATTGCATAACGCAAACAGCTCGACATCCCCAATCAGCCGGGTGCCTTGGGCTTCAGCAAAACGAATGGCCGGATGACGGGTATCCAGCCCCGGGCTCACCAACACAATATCCATCCTTGCCAGCCGGTTGGCATCGAGTTCACCTAAATAAATACCGTCGACTTTTTCCGGCGCAATCAGCTCCAGACCACTGACTTTGAGCCGGGTATCCATCAAGGTTGGCTTCACCCCCTGTTTCAGCAAAAAACGCACCGTGGCCAGGCCCGACAAGCCCAGTCCCAACACCGCTACTTTTTTGCCCTGAAACAATTTAGTCATCATGGTTTCCGCTTTCATTCAGTCCTAACGCAGCTTCAGGGTCGCCAGACCAATCAGCACAAAAATGATCGATAAAATCCAGAATCTGACAATCACCCGCGGTTCTGGCCAGCCTTTTAATTCGTAGTGATGGTGGATGGGGGCCATCCGGAAAATCCGCTGGCCACGCAATTTATAGGAACCCACCTGCAGGATCACCGACATGGTTTCGATGACAAAAATACCGCCCATGATGATCAGCACAATTTCCTGCCGCACCAGCACTGCAATGACGCCCAGAATGGCACCCAACGCCAGCGAACCGACATCGCCCATAAAGACCTGGGCCGGGTAAGTGTTAAACCACAAAAAGCCAAGCCCGGCACCGACAATACTGGCACAGACCACCACCAGTTCTGAGGTTAACGGCAAGTGCGGAATATGCAGATAATTGGCGAACACCACGTTGCCACTGACATAAGCAATCACGGCAAAGGCCATTGCCACCATAATAGTCGGCACTATCGCCAGACCATCCAGCCCGTCGGTTAAATTGACGGCGTTACTAAAACCCACCATGACAAAATAAGTGGTGACCAGGAAAAACAGCCCCAATTGTGGCAGTACATCTTTGACAAAAGGTACAATCAAACTGGTTTCAGCCGGCCGGTCAGAGGTGGCGTACAAGAAAAAGGCGGTAATAATGGCAAATACCGATTGCCAGAAGTATTTCCAGCGTGCAATTAAACCTTTTGGATCTTTGCGGATCACTTTGCGGTAGTCATCGATAAAGCCGATCCAGCCGTAGCTGACCAGCACAAACAGCACCACCCAGACATATTTATTTGATAAATCAGCCCATAACAAAGTGCTGATGGCAATAGAGCCTAAAATCAGCAAACCACCCATAGTAGGCGTGCCTTTTTTAGAGAAATGACTCTCCGGACCATCGTTGCGCACGGTCTGGCCAATTTGCAACCTTTGTAGCGCTGCAATCAGTTTTGGCCCAAAGTACAGACTAAGCAGTAAAGCCGTCAGGATCCCAAGGATAGATCTGAAGGTTAAGTAACTGAATACGTTAAACGCATTGATGTATTGAGTTAAAAACTCGGCTAACCAGACTAACATGCACCTGTCTCCTGCTGACATCTTTCTAGCAAGTCCTGTACAACCAACTCCATCCGGGCACTGCGTGAACCTTTCACCAGAATGGAAACCTCTGCCTCAAGCTGTAAAAAGGGCAGTAATTTTGCGACCAATTGTTGCCTGGAGCTGAAATGCGCGCCCTGGGCATGAAATAACGCACTGGCGTTCTGCGATAACACGCCCAGTGTGAACAAGTGGTTAATGCCAAGCGACAGCGCATGCTGGCCGACTTCTTCATGGTACAAACGGGCATCCGGGCCTAATTCACCCATATCACCCAGCACCAGAATACGAATGCCACCATAAGAGGCTAATAAATCGGTGGCGGCTTTAGCGGATTCAGAATTGGCATTGTAAGTGTCATCAATAATGCGCAATAACGGTTTTGGCTGATGCACATTAATCCGGCCTTTGACTGGTTTCATCTGCGACAATCCCAGTTGTACATCAGCCAGACTGGCGCCCATCGCCAGCGTTGCCGCAGCAGCGGCCAGCGCATTACTGACATTGTGTTTACCGGGTAACGTCAGTTGAATAAAACGCTGGCCATAAGGGGTGAACATGGTAAAACCAGCACAACCCTGCTCATCCAGCGCAATAGCTTCGGCATAATAATCAGCTTGCTGCGTCATGCTAAAGGTATGCACCTGCAGATGCGTCAGCCGCTGCAACCAGTAGCTGTGAAACTCGCTATCCAGCGGCACTATTGCCAGACCATCAGTTGCCAGTCCGGTGTAAATTTCGCCTTTGGCTCTGGCCACGCCAAACAGATCGCCAAAACCTTCCAAATGGGCGGCGGCGACATTGGTAATCATCGCCACCTTGGGTTTAACCAGGGACGTGGTATAAGCGATTTCCCCCAAATGGTTGGCACCCAATTCCATCACGGCATACTGATGCTCGGCTGTTAACCTGAGCAGCGTCAGTGGCACACCGATGTCATTATTAAAATTACCCGCGGTCGCCAGCACATTGCCAATGCGCGACATAATAGCCGCCATCATTTCTTTGACTGTGGTTTTACCCACGCTGCCGGTTACAGCAACAGCCGGTACTTGCAGACGCTGTTTCACCAGCGCCCCAAGCTGGCCTAATGCCAGTTTGGTATCAGCCACCACCAGTTGCGGCACCGTCACATCGAGTTGTTGCTCTGTTACCACCGCCACAGCGCCTTTGGCGACCACATCTGTGACAAACTGATGGGCATCAAAATTCGGCCCTTTGAGCGCAATAAACAAATCACCAGCCTTGATAGCACGGCTGTCAGTGCTGACACTTTGGATCTCCAGGTCGGCACCTATTAGTCTGGCTTCAGTGGCCAGCGCAATTTCACTCAGTCTGAGGCTGATCATCGGCACATCTCCGCCAATAAGCTGTCAATAAATTTACGTTCGTCGTAGTCACGCACCACCTGACCAATGATCTGGTAGGGTTCATGGCCTTTGCCGGCCACTAAAATCATGTCGCCAGGTTGGGCTTCAATCAGTGCCAGTTTGATGGCAGATTCGCGATCCGGTTCGATCTGAAAATGATCGCTGCTGGCAAAACCTGCCACTATGTCCTGGCAGATATCCAACACATCTTCGGTACGCGGATTGTCAGCCGTGATAATGACATGGTCGGCATATTGCTCTGCCAGCCGTCCCATCAGCGGTCTTTTACCTTTATCGCGATCGCCACCACAACCAAACACACACCATAAATGGCCGCGGCATTGTTGCCGGAGTGCCACTAAACTTTGTTCCAGCGCATCCGGGGTATGGGCATAATCCACCACCACTGACACCTGATCCGGGAATTGCCATTGCTCCATCCGGCCAGGAACGGCCAGTAAACGAGGTAAGGCTTGTACCAACTCAGGCATGTCATGGCCACAGAGCAACATGGCGCCCAACGCAGCCAGCACATTTTGCACATTAAATTCAGCCAACAATGGGATATGCAGCTGGAAATGCCCGAGGTGGCTATGCAAAGTGCAACGGAAGCCATGGCCATCCGCCTGCAGATTGTCATAACCGAGGAAACGGCTAAAGCCCTGACAATCGGCGAGCCGGCCATAGGCCAGCACCGGCAATTCGGTTTGCGCTGCCAGACTTTTGCCAAAAGCATCTGACACATTAATCACCGCGGCATCGGCATAGGTTTTGCTGAACAGTAATGCCTTCGCGGCGCCATAAGCCTGCATAGTGCCGTGGTAATCCAGATGATCCCGACTTAAATTGGTAAACACCGCCACCGCAAAATTCAGACCCGCCACCCGCTGCTGGATCAGGGCATGCGACGAGACTTCCATCGCCACCCGCTGGCAGCCCCGCTGATATAACTCGGCAAAAATGCGATGTAAATCAACCAAGTGTGGTGTGGTATTTTGCAACGGCTTAAAAGCCGGGAATTCGCCATAACCTAAAGTGCCAATCACAGCGCCGGCTTCATCTAACAACCGGGTCAACTGATTGACAAAAATCGCGGTGCTGGACTTGCCATTGGTGCCGGTAATAGCCACCAGCTGCATTTGCCGATCCGCTTGCCGGTAATAAGTGCTGAGCAGCTGCGGTAATAACGGCATCAGATCCGGCCACAACAACAGCCTCGGATCGCGTGCCAGATCGGCTTGGCCGGCAGTCAGTTCATTGGTCAATACCAGCGCGGCACCTTGCGCCAGCGCATCGGCAATATATTGATTGCCATGGCTGGACACACCTGGCAAAGCCAGGAAAATATCGCCTTTATTCAATTGCTTAGTGCTGATGCATAACTGCGCATCCGGCAAAATTTCTGCGCGGTTCTCTAACGCACAAAGCGACTGCCCTTCGACAGTCGCTTTAAACGGGGATAACCACTGTTGCAGTCGGTTAACCTGCATCTGGACCTCCGGCCACTTTTGAGATGCGACTATCATTGCCATCCGGTGGTAAATTCAGCAGCTGCATAGCTGCGCCCATCACCGCACTAAACACAGGTGCAGCCACTTCACCACCGCCGAAATAATCTCCGCTCGGTTCGTTGATGATCACCACACAGGCCAGTCGCGGCTGTGAAATCGGTCCAATACCAGCAAATGAACCTATATAGTCATCGCCATAACCACCAGAAATAGCTTTTTTCGCGGTACCTGTTTTACCACCTACGCGGTAACCCGGCACTTTAGCGCGGGTCGCAGTCCCCCGTTTTTCGGTGACGGCTTCCAGCATTTCAATCATGGCATCGGCGTTATGTTCAGCAATGACCCGTACGCCCGGTGGCGGATTGTCGGTTTTCAGAATGGTCAGCGGGCGGATAGTACCGCCATTGCCGATGGCGGCATAAATCCGTGCCAATTGTACTGCTGTCACCGACAGGCCATAACCAAACGACAAGGTAGCCCGTTCAAACTCTGACCAGCGGGCACGTTCCCGCAGCTGACCGGCGCTTTCACCAAGCAGACCTAAACCGGTGTCTTGTCCCAGCCCCATGTTGTAATACATTTTCAGCATATCTTCGTGTGGCATGTTCAGCGCCAGTCGGGTCACCCCAATGTTACTGGAACGGCGGATAATACCGGTTAAATCCAGATCACCATTACCGGTGACATCAGCCACCCGGCCACCACCAACCCGGACAGGTCCATAGCCGGTTGGAATAATGGTATTCATATCAGCAGTGCCATTTTCCAGCGCTGCCAGCACCGGCAATGGCTTCACGGTGGAACCTGGCTCAAAGGTATCGGTAATAGCGCGGTTACGGAAACGATGCACCGCCACACCTTTGCGATTGTTCGGGTTAAAAGAAGGGCTATTGACCATTGCCAGCACTTCACCGGTATGCACGTCGACCAACACCACAGAACCTGAAGCTGCACCAAAGGTCAGCACGGCTTTTTTCAGCTCGCGATAAGCCACCGCCTGAATTCGCTGGTCAATACTGAGTTGTAAATTGCGCGATGCGGTGGCGTCGGTTTGTTCAAGCACTTCAATTTCACGACCCTTGGCATCTTTACGGATCACCTTGCGACCCGCTTCGCCTTTGAGTAAGGCATTAAACTGCCGTTCAACCCCTTCCACGCCTTTATCATCGACGTTGGTGAAACCGAGAATATGGGCCGTCACTTCACCCGCCGGGTAATAGCGACGTGATTCCTGTTTAAAATAAATGCCGGGCACTTTTAATTTACGGATGTAATCGACAGTGGCCGGACTAGCATGGCGCTGCAGATAAACATAACGTTTTTTCGGATCTGTGGCGATTTTGTCTGTCAGTAGTTGTGGGCTGATCCTCAGCATATCCGCCAGCGCATGCCAGCGGCGGGTATCCTCCTTGGCATTGGCTTGCATCACCACTTTAGAATCGGCGTAAATAGATTCAACCGGCACACTGACCGCCAGCTCCTCGCCGTGTCGATCGAGAATCATGCCGCGCATCACTTCGTCGGACTTGACCCGCAATGAGCGTAAGTCGCCCTGCTCCACCAACATATCAGGGTCGACCACCTGCAAATACGCAGCTCTGGCCACTAAACCAAAAAAGATCATCGACAGTGTCAGCACAACAAAAGCAAAACGCCAGCTAATCACCGTCGGGTGTTTACGCTGTTTGGCTTGCTTGACTGTTCTCACTGGTCTTTTCATGGTTGATCCACCACTATATCCTGCTCACCTGTTGGTCGAACCATCTGGAGTTGCTTCTGCGCAATCTCCTCAACCCGGCTGTGTTCAGACAAAGCCCGTTGTTCTACCAGTAAATTGCGCCATTCCATTTCCAGCGCGTCACGTTGTTGGAATAATTTGTCCTGACTAATGGTCAGTTGCCGGTTCATATGGGTAAACTCAACCACAGCCAAAGCCGAACCAATACACAAAATCAGCAATAGGATCACCAATTTATGATTGGCAATATCCTTTAAAATCAGCTGATTAAGCTTAATACTACTCATGACTGTTTTTCTCAGCAATCCGCAGCACCGCACTGCGAGACCGCGGATTTAGCGCCAGTTCAGCCTCAGACGGCATCACGGCTTTACCAATCAGCTTCAAGGGTAAATGTCTTTTTAATTGCGCTTCCGTCAGCGGCAAGCCTTTAGGCACTGCCGGTGGCTTGCTGTGCTGGCGCATAAATTGTTTCACCAGCCGATCTTCCAGTGAATGGAAGCTGATCACCGCCAGTCTGCCACCCGGTTTTAACGCCAGCAGCGCAGCATCCAGCGCAGTTTTAACCTGCTCCAGTTCGCTGTTGATATAAATCCGGATCGCTTGAAAACTGCGGGTGGCCGGATGTTTTTTCTCTTTAAAACTTTTTGGTACCGTCGCTGCAATCAACGCGGCCAGCTGGCTGGTCCGCGTCAGTGGTGCCGCATCACGACTGTCGACGATCGCAATGGCAATTTTCCAGGCGAATTTTTCTTCGCCATATTCGCGCAGCACAAAAGTGATATGCTCGACATCTGCTTTGGCCAGCCAGTCGGCGGCAGAAATACCGGAAGTTGGATCCATCCGCATATCCAGCGGACCATCCCGCATAAAGCTAAAGCCGCGCTCAGCGTCATCCAGTTGCGGTGATGACACGCCTAAATCCAATAAAATACCATCCAGTTGCCCAGTGATCTGCTGCTGTGCCGCCACTGTGGCTAACTCAGCAAAGGCACAATGACTGATATGAAAACGGCTATCAGCGGCAAATTCAGCCGCTGCAGCGATGGCCTGCGGATCGCGATCGATAGCGTATAACCGGCCTTGGGCATTTAATTGACTGAGGATCACCCGGCTGTGGCCGCCGCGGCCAAAAGTTCCATCCAGATAAATGCCGTCCGGTCTGATATTCAGACCTTCAATGGTTTCCTGCAACAGGACTGAAATATGTGCTTGTGAAGTCATTACAATGCAAGGTCCTGTAAACGTTCAGAAAGTTCGGCTTCGCCAGTCGCGGCCATTTGTTGTTCTACTGCCATATCCTCGGCGACACGCTGATGCCAGGTCTGTTCGTCCCAGATTTCAAATTTATTCAGCTGGCCAACTAAGCGCAGATTTTTACTCAGATGTGCATGTTCCCTTAAAGTCGCCGGCAATAAGATGCGACCGTTTTTATCCATTTCGCAGTCGGTGGCATGGCCCAGTAACAACCGTTTTAACCGTTGTTCCTGCGGCACAAAATTCGACAGCTTTTGCAGTTTTTCTTCGATTTCTTCCCACTCTGCCAGCGGGTACAACATCAGACAGGGATCTTTGTGATCAATGGTGCAGATCAGCTGGCCGCCGGCATCAGACAACAGGCTATCGCGGTAACGCGTGGGCAGCGTCAACCGGCCTTTGTCATCCAGGCTTAAAGCAAATGATCCACGAAACATGTTGATCCCATCTTGTTGGCATTTGATCCGTTGAAGATCCACTTTCACCCACGAATCTCCACAATGCTACAGTTTAGGGCGCATAAAAGCGCCTTGTCAAGGTAAAACCCCACTTAGCACCTTGTTTAAAACTCAAGAATGACGCGGCTTAGCGCCAGATCACTGAAAAAAGTGGGAAAAAGTGGGAGAGATGCCAAATCCTGGTGGCGACAGGTTATGCGTAACTGTTTTTAACAACCTGAACTGACGCTGACTCACAGCCGTTGATCGGACTAAAAAATACCGTTCCTGAGCGTAACGCCCCGCAAAATGCGGAAAATAGCAGCAAGCAGCGCTGTTTTAACCGCCATCCACGACGTCAAAACAGCCACACTGCTGCAAACCGCCGATCCGGTCAGCTCGCCTTGAGCGCTACGCCGGGGCAGCGCCAGATGCACTCAACAATGATCAACCAAATCATGACACTAAGAGTTAGCAAGCACTTACAAACTAAATTAATAAAAACAATTCTCAATTGTATTAGTTGACAGATTTGATAAACTAGCGCTTTTTTACAGCCGGAGGACATCAGGTGTCGTCAACTGCTCTTGTTCTGACCTTGGTGGTGTTACTTAGTCTTTATCTTTGCTACGGGATCATCGATGGCCTGCAACGTCGGTGGCAACAGCGCCAGCAACAACGACGATTACCGCTGGTGGTGAGCCGCATCCGGCGCCAGCAGGATATGCTGAAGATTTGGTTGCGCCATGCTGAGGATCAGCAGCTCCCCACGGCCAGGGCCGGCCAGCACATTTTATTGTTTGGTCAGGATCTGCAGGGTAAAGCGGTCAGCCGGGCTTATTCACTGGTACAGGATAATCAGCAGCGGCAGTATTATTTGCTGGCGATTAAAGCCGAAGCCAATGGCCGTTTCAGTCAAGCCTTGTGGCAGACCCTTAGCGTGGGTGATCAACTGCAAAGCAGTTATCCCAAAGGTCATTTTTTACTGCGTCATGACTGGCGGCATCGTTGCAAGCAGTGGCTACCGGCACTATTACGGCCGCGCTGGCTACGTGGCCGGCCGCTGGTGCTGGTGGGCGGTGGTATTGGCATCACGCCGATGCTGGCCATGGCGCAGCAGGCGATACGGCAGCAACGTCCGGTCTGGTTATGCTATCAAGCCAGAACTGCGCAGGATCTGCTGTGGCATCGTTATTTACAGCGACTGCCCGGCCTGCATTATCGACCCATCCTGAGTCAACCTGCGCCAGACTGGCAAGGCGGACGTGGCCGCATCACGGCGCGTCAGTTGATAGCCATGGCAGGACTCAAAGCAGATTACTATCTCTGCGCCAATGCCGATATGGTGCAGAGTCTGGAGCAAGAGCTGCGTCAGGCTGGCGTACAACGTTGTTATCATGAATTGTTCAGTGCCGCCCACAGCAAAAACAGCTTCGCGCTGCAATTGGATCAGCTGCAGGCCGATAGTCTGGGCCATAGCTCAGTGCTGGATGCGTTGCTGGCCGCAGGTATCCAGGTGCCTTATGATTGCCGCGGAGGTTCCTGTGGTCAGTGCCGGTTAAAACTGGTGTCCGGCCAATGTCAGACGGTGCTACAACCCGAATTTGAACTGGCGGCAGATGAAATTTTATCTTGTTGTATGCAGGCTCAATCGCCACTTCAACTGGCATTTTGCCAGCCAGAATCGAGCGCAGAGGATGCTCAAGTCACCACAGCTCAACAGCGGCCGCGCTATCCCGACGACGCTGGCAAATTCCCCCAGAGCAGCCCGACCACTTAAATTGGCGCCAAGCACGCCGAAACAGACGGTTTGAACCTATCAGGCTAAAAACAACAAAGCCCCGTCAGCAAGCTGACGGGGCCGGAATAAGGTGTGAGCCAGCCATTAAGCCGGGTTCTGTTCTCTGTTGCCAGAGCGACAATCATTCCTCTAGGACATACGTCGCCATATGCCTCAAGCAACCTACCCGCCCCCAACGCGGGCCGCGCCAATGGGGGCCTATTTGGTCTTGCTCCGGGTGGAGTTTACCGTGCCACGAACTGTTACCAGCCGCGCGGTGCGCTCTTACCGCACCCTTTCACCCTTACCTGATCCCGCTTACGCGGGCCATCGGCGGTTTGCTCTCTGTTGCACTGGTCGTAGGCTCACGCCCCCCAGGCGTTACCTGGCACCCTGCCCTGTGGAGCCCGGACTTTCCTCCCCCTGTTTGCACAGGCAGCGATTGTCTTGGCCAACTCACGGCGCGCATTATACGCCAAATCAGCGCCGAGGCCAGTAAAAGCTGTCATGCGGTTCACGGCACGGCATGATCATCACCGGAAAGCCCCGCCAGCTTTAGAAAATCAGCTTGTGACCAGCCAACAGATTTTGCCAGCAACTTACCTTGCGGATTAAACCGCAGTAAAGTCGGTTTAAACCATGCATCAAATAAATCAGGTTGGAAACCGGAGGCGGCCTGATACACCTGTAAACTGGGTAGATGCGCCATTTGCGGCAGTCCGGCCGGGGTTATAATCATCACATCAATGTTGGCGGCCGCCAACTTGTGTGGATCAAACCGACTCAGTTGCAGGATGGCCTGCTCACAGGCACGACAACCCGGCGTAAACACCAGCACCAAGGTGTCACGCCTTAACAAACTGACAAAACTAACAGTTTGCTGCTGATATTTAATCATAAAATCAGCCGCCACTTTTTGATGTAATTGCTGATTGGCCAGCCATTGGGTTCCCAGCCGCAACCAATCCACCAACTGTAATTTCAGCTCCTGCCGGTACAATACCGCAGCCTGCAATAACATCAGGCATAACAGGAAACCTGCATGCGTCAGTAGCCAATCCCAGACTTTCTGTGCAGCAGGTAATGCAGATGCAGAATCATTCATTAAGCAATCTCCAGCACCAACTTTAAGTTCAATCAGAGGGATTGTTACCAATTATCCACTTCAAACTGACGGCAATTGAGTTGCTGACAATGCTCAACTTCAATGCTGATCAGATAAAAAATATGCCACTGACCACAGATAAAACATTGTCTGGCTTGCTGTTGCCACCAAGGCCGGGCCAGCAGTAACAGCAACACCGCAGCCGCCAGCAATAATTTGACCATCGCTATCCATTTCATTTGGATCCCCCTGACCCGCCACCAGCCCAAGCAAATCACTGGACTGGCGGTAAATGTTAGATGGATTCAAAGTTTAAAAATGATATCAATGTAACAAAGATGTGATAGTGGAACTTACAGATAAAATTACCCAAAAAGGGAACCAATATAACTGGCCCCTGCTGGCAACATGAAACAAAAACATCGAGATCAAGCGTCAGTCCAACTCAGTCCCAGTTTGTATAAAGCGTTTTTCTTTTCAGCATGAATTTCGGCAGTCAAAGCGGCCGCTTTTTTTAACGGTAATTCCGCCATTAACAACTTCAGCGTTTGTTGTGCTGCGGCTGAGATTTGTTCCTCTACCGCCATTTTCGGCGCTATCATCAACACCATTTCACCCTGGCACCGCAACGGATCCTCTTCCAGCCAAGCGGTAATTTCAGCAGCGGTACCATGCACAAAATGCTCGAACGTCTTTGTCAGTTCTTTGGCCAGCACTAACTCACGCTCAGCACCAAATACCAGCACCAAATCGGCCAGCGTATCTTTAATCCGACGGGCGGTTTCGTAACAGATTAAAGTGCCGACACCGGCCGGGATGGCCGATAGTTGATTTTGCCGCTGCTGGCTTTTGGCGGCCAGGAAACCAATAAAATGAAATTTATCGGTTGGCAGACCCGCAGCACAGAGCGCCGCAATTAAGGCACAAGGGCCAGGAATTGGCACCACCCGCACCCCGGCATCGCGGCATAACCTGACTAAGCTGTAGCCGGGATCTGAAATCAGTGGCGTGCCGGCATCTGAAATTAAGGCGACATCTTCGCCTGCGTGCAGTTTTTGTAATAAGCTGGCCGCCCGTTGTTTTTCATTGTGATCATGTAATGAAATAAAACGCGCCGAAATATGGAAATGACTGAGTAATTTACCACTGTGCCGGGTATCTTCTGCCGCGACCCAGCTCACAGAGCGTAACACCTGCAACGCACGCTGACTGATATCGTCCAGATTGCCGATCGGCGTGGCCACGATAAATAAAGAACCAGTCGGGTTCAGGGTGGAGGTTGCTTGCATAATGGGACTCCAGAGCAGCGGAAAGCAAAAAATATGCGAATAAAAGTTCATCAAATCTGCCGGCAGCAAGGATGCCGCGGGATGATTCGGTGCCGGAAATGGTATAAGATGACGCCATTCGTCGGCTATTGTAACTGTGCATTGTGAAAACCAGCAAATTAACGCTTTGGCTGAGCCTGAGTTCAGCTTTCTTTTTAGTCAGTTGCAGCCAGACACCAGCTCCGGTACAACCGGTCGTGACTGTGCCACCACCGCAACCTGAAGTCGTGGCAGAACCCGATGCGGAAGCCTTCAAATTAGAAACATTACCGGTGGCGGAGCAAGTCACGCCGCAGCCACTGCAACCGGTCACAACGTCGGATCCGCAGTTACTGCAACAACGACAATTGCTGGCAGAAGCCAGAACTTTATTACAAAACAACACCAACCCGGCACGGGCATTAGCCATTAGTTATCAGCTGCGCAATAGCGCAGATCCGGCTATTCGCAGTGAAAATTTATTGCCTCTGCTGCATGGTTATTTGCTCAATCAGCAATACCAGGCCGTAGAGCAGTTGCTGCAGCATACCCGGCTGACCGATGTACCGACGGCTGATCAGGCAAAATTCAGCACCTTAGCGGCCAGTTATTATCAACAACAGCAACAACTGGTTACCGCGGTCAACTGGTTGCTGACTCAGGATGAACTGGCCGGTAACAGTGCTGCAGACCCAGCGATGCAACAGTTGTTGTGGCAGCATCTGATCCAGTTAAGTCCCGAAGAAATCAACCAGTTAAGCCAACAAGCACGGCCGCGGGCTCAGGCCTGGCTGGAGTTATTACAAACAGCACTGGCTTTTAATGGCGACCAGCCAGCCATGCAACAAGCTTTACAGGACTGGCAAAGCCGCCATCCTGGCATGCCGGCGCTCACCGATTTACCGGCAGCCATCACCTTGTTGGCACAAAGTCAGCCCTATCAACCGAAAAAAATTGGCGTGATATTACCTTTATCCGGCCCCTTTAAAGCGCTGGGCGAAGCGGTACAGCTTGGTTTGATTACCGCAGGCAGCAGCACGGATCGCAGTCTGATTTTTATCGACAGCCAGCAAGATGGCAATGCCATTTACCAGGCATTACAACAAGCCAGCGTTGATTTTGTCATTGGACCGCTGCTGCGTGAAGATGTTGATAAAGTGCAGGCACTGCCAACCTGGCCTTGGCCAACGTTATTTTTAAACAGTAAACCGCAGGATAAACCTGTGGTCGCTGAACAGTTTTATTTTGCCTTAAGTGACGAAGACGAAGCCTTACAAATGGTGCAGTTGTTCCGGCAAAAACAATATCAGCATCCGGTGTTAATTCATGCGGTGAATCCGATTGGACAGCGCATGGCACAGCAATTCCGTGACCAATGGCAACAACAAACCGGCAAAGTGGTTGAGGCCTACAGTTACAGTTCACAAGATGAACTGCGGCAACTGATTAATACCTTCTTAGAAACTGCCGCCAGTACTGAGCGGGTGAAAGAGCTGGAGAAACTGAGCGGGCGCAATGTCAAAGCCGAGATGCATAGCCGGCTTGATGTGGATGCCATTTATCTGCTGGCTGATCCGGCTCAGACCCGGTTGTTTAAGCCATTTATTGATGTCACCGTCAGCCCGACCGCTCCGGCGTTGCCGGTGTATGCCAGTTCACGCAGTCATAGCCTGGCGATAGATCGCACTGATATCAGAGACTTAACCGGACTGACACTGACCGAGATGCCCTGGTTACTTCCGAACCAGCCGAAACCAGCGTTAAGATCTGAATACGAACAACTTTTTGCCGAGCAGGACGAAACCCAGCAACGACTGTTTGCCATGGGACATGATGCGATGCAACTGGTGAGCAGGTTAAAACAACAGCAACAATTTCCAGCCCTGGTCTTTCATGGTCTGACCGGCCATTTACGCCTGACTGACCAGCAAATGATTCAGCGTCAGTTAACGCTGGCACAGTATCGTCGGGGCAAGCTGGACATTTTGCAAAACCCGTCAGCCCCCTGAGCATGACAGGCCCAGCCGAAACCGGAGCCATGTTTGAGTCGCTGGCGCTGCACTATTTGCAGCAACAGGGACTCAGCCTGGTGATGCGCAATTTCAGCTGCCGCTATGGTGAAATTGATTTAATTTGCCGCAGCGCAGCGCACTGGGTCTTTGTTGAAGTGAAATACCGCCAGCACAGCAGCTTTGGCGGTGCCGCCGCGGCAGTGACAGTGCAAAAACAACAAAAATTGGCCAGAACTGCCAGCTACTTTTTACAGCAGCAACGCAGTCAGGCTCCCTGTCGGTTTGATGTCGTCGCAATTTCCGGCGAAGCGCCATACCGGATTGAGTGGATCCAAAACGCATTTTAATACATTAATCAGGAATTTGGCGCATGCAAGAACATATCCGGCAGCTGTTTACCGAAAACATTCAGACCATGATCGCAACTGGCGAAGCGCTGGCAGCACCTATTGAAAGCGCGGCCCTGACCATAGTCCATGCGTTGATCAATGACCGTAAAGTGTTGTGTTGTGGCGAAGGTGCGGCCCAGGCGCTGGCCAGCCATTTTTCCCAGTTATTGCTGGATCAGTTTGAAACGGAGCGCCCTTGCCTGCCGGCATTGGCACTCCAAACCGAATTATCGGGCCTGCAAAATGCCCATGCCCAACCTCAGGAGCATTTAGCCCGCCAGGTCAGAGCCTTGGGACAAGACGGTGATATTTTACTGGTGTTGTCGCTGACGGGTGATGAAACCAGTCTGATTAAAGCGGTTGAAGCCGCACTGACCAAAGATATGACAGTGGTGGCGTTAACGGTCGACAACAATGGCGAATTGTCAGGCTTACTGGGCAATACCGATGTTGAACTCAGAGTACCGGCTCACCGCGCCGCCAGAGTATTTGAGTGTTATGTATTTTTATTACATTGTGTCTGTGAACTGATCGACAGCACCTTATTTCCACAACAAGACGATCTGTAATCAAGGAGAATCCGATGTCTGATATCAAACCTGTGATCAAACTGGCTGCAGTCCTCAGTCTTACTTTATTGTTACAAGCCTGTGCCGCTGCTGTTGTGGCGGGTGGCGCCCAAGCCGTCACTGCCGCTTCTGATCGGCGCACTCTGGGCTCGCAAATTGACGACAACAGTATTGTTGTCAAAGCCGAACGGGCACTGGAAGCAAACAAGACGTTGACTGAACGCGCCCATATCAATGTCAATAGCTATAATGGTGTGCTGCTGTTAACCGGGCAAGCCCCTGATCAACAATGGATTGAACTGGCCGGCCAACTGGTACAACCGATCCAAGGGGTCCGGGAAGTTCAAAACCAAATCCGCATTGGCAACCCCATTTCATTCACCACCCGCAGTCGCGACAGCTGGATTACCACCCGGGTAAAAAGTTTATTGATTGCCGATAAACAAATCAGCGCGCTGAATATTAAAGTGGTGACTGAAAGTGGTGAAGTCTTTCTGATGGGACTGGTCAACAGTAGCGAAGCAGAGAAAGCCGTTGAAATTGCCCGCCACGTCAATGGCGTTTCCCGTGTGATCAAAGCCTTTGAAACCAACTATAACTAAGTTCATTTCCTGACACTGGCAGCTGCCGTTGCGGTCACTGCCAGTGTCTTTCAATCTCCTTTCACACTCTGATTTAACGTATAAAATATGTTGAACAGCCATTGCATGTCGACCACTGCTTGTCACACTGCGACAGCAGAGCAAACCGTGAAAAGCCGGAGCGATGTTGCAGTCAAAGCAACAGCTGCCGATCCAACCTCGTTAGATCAAATCAAAGAGTTCAGGTTGAACTTACAAATCCCGTGATGGTTTTAACGGCGACTACAGTTAAAACCAGGTCCAGTTCAGCCGGACACTGACCACCAGGTTATTGCCCCAATCAGGTTCACTATGCCGGACCCACTGCAATACCGGTTGCAGCTGAACTTGTTCCAACCACTGATGTTGCCAGTAAATTTCGGCCAGCCACTCAGCTTGCTGCTGGGGTACCAGCACCTTACTGGCCATCAGACCCAACTGATGCTTGTCAAACTGCCGCACTGCCCCTAGCATCTGATGCTGCCGGCTGACATCAACATAGTCCCGTAATCCAGACCAAACCGCCAGCAGAGACCAATCTGCCGATAGTTGATACTGATAATTCAGATACCAACCTGAAATCGCTTTAATCTGACCGTCCGCTAAATCTTCCCAATCGCCATTATGCCGCCAGTACCCCACAGTACTGCGACTGTTCGCCGTCAGATAGCGGCTTTCAGCCAGATAAAACTGCTCGGCAAAATTTAAATGATCACGGCCGGCAAAAACACCGCCCATCCACTGCCAACCTTGTTCAGGTTCGTAAAACACACTACAGGACATGGCGGGATCATAATAAGTGGGCAGTGCAATGGCGGTAGGGGTAATCCCAAGCGGTGGTGAAATAAAACCACCAGCGACCGGCACAAAAGCAAATTCCAGATTGGCATCGACCTGACCGCATTTCAGCCGGGTTTGCGGGTTGAATTGATACTGCAGATATAACTCGTACAGCTTGCTGAAAGGTTCAGCATCAATATTAGAGATACCCTGCAGGTTTTGTGTCAAGTCTTCGCCATTATCGCCACGGGCCATTTTCAGGTTGCCATTCAGGCTCCACTGACTATCCACACTGAAGCCAAAGTCGTAGGTCAACAATACCCGATGGGCTTGCCTTGGATCTTCAGCTTCAGCTGTTGGCCTGTCAGCCGCAGATGTCAGCACACTATGGTCTGATAACCAATTGATGCTATGCGAAAATGTTTCCGCTGCTGCGGTTTGTTGTGCCTGTAATGGCGTAACGATCAATGGCATCACTATGGCTACAGCAACAACAGCCACGAAAGAATTTAACGCTGTAGTTTTAGGCATCGCAGCAGGACCTGAAGAAGAGGTCTGATAGGTATAGGAAGCAAGCTGAACGCTGTCAAATCTGGCGCTAAGTTGCTCAAACCACAACAGAGATTTATCGCTTTCACCTTGAACTCGGCCAAAATCTCAACTAGCTTTTCAGGCACATCTCCCTTAAGGATCGAGTTTATGACCATCAGGAACAGCGTCAATGCTATTACGGCCGCCATTTTTTTATTGGTGTTGTTTCTGGTTGGAACCTCGGTCAAAGTCAGTACAGATTTGACTGATTTGCTGAACTTTGTCACGGGCCCAGCCTGGGATACTGCAGATGGTGCGATGGAAGGCACCATAGGTCTGCAACAACAGATTATTGCCATTAATGCACTGCACTACGAACCAGCCAGAGCCGCCGAACATCAGCAATTATTACAAGAAGGTATTGCGATGGCAGATGAAGCGCTGGGCAGAATGATGGCGGCTAAACTGATTCAGAGTGCTTCGTTATCCCGGTTAGATCAATTAAAAAATCAGTTTCAGCAGATCCGTAATGACGTTGTCAACAGTCCGGCGGATCCGGCACTGATCAGTCAATTCGGCCAGCTGAGTCAGCAATTGCTGAATTTTCTCGATGAGCTGGAAGAAGAAGGTGACAGCACGGTCGAGAAACAGTTTGCAGTGCGCCAGCAATTAGAGCACTGGTCGTTCTGGATGAATATGCTTGGCATGCTGTTTGGTTGTGCCATTTGTCTGGCGGTGTTCTGGTTTGCCCGCCGCGCCATCTTAAAACCGCTGGATGAGGTCAATCAGAACCTGTTGGAGCTGGCACAAGGTAAAGGCGATTTAACCTCGCGACTCAATCCGAAACGGAACAATGAATTCAGCCAGTTAGCTCAATCCTTTAACAGCTTTGTCGCCAACCTGCAGCAGCTGATGCAGCAGCTGAAACACAGTAATAGCGCTTTGGTTGACAATAGCAGTCATATTTTTCAGGCTATCGACAGCGTGGTTCAAAGTGGCGATGTACAGCAGAAAGAAACCACTGTGGTCGCTACTGCGATTGAAGAAATGACCTATGTATTGGCGCAATTGGCCGAGCATGCGGCATCTGCCAATCACAATGCGAAAGAGTCTGAACAGGCGATGCAGCAAGGGGTGCTGGCGGTCAAAGAAGCAGAACAAGCCATTACCAGAGTGCATCATCGGGTAGCAGATGCCAACAGCCAGCTCACCACGGTCCAGCAGGACAGTCAGGGCATTACCAAAATGCTGGAAATTATTCGCAGCATCGCCGAACAAACCAACCTGCTGGCATTAAATGCCGCTATCGAAGCCGCCAGAGCCGGCGAATCCGGTCGCGGTTTTGCAGTAGTGGCGGATGAAGTTCGTAGTCTGGCGTCCAGAACTCAGGCTTCTACCGTGGAAATAGAACAAAATATCAGTAAGTTAGTTTCTGGTTTACATCAAACCGCCCAGTTGATGGAGCAAGTGCATCAAGAAAGTAATCAGGTCACCAGCAAAGCTCAGGTGGCGCTGGACATGATGGCCCGCACCAGCACGCAAATTGCGCAGATGCATACCCTGAATGATCAGGTCGCTCACGCATCTACTGAACAAGGACAAGCCATCACAGATGTCAGTCACAGCATGAACCAAATCCGTCTGCACGGTGAAGAAACCAACCGCCAGGGCAGTAATGCGATGCAAAGTCTGCAACAGTTGCAGCATCATGTCGGCACCGTCAGCTCTCAGTTGGTGCAGTTCAAGACCTGAACTCAGTCGCTGTCCTGTTCTGACTAAAGACAGCCAGTACGGATTTGATTACAATGCGGCTTTGCTTTTGACCGGTGCGGATGTCCTTTGATCGATCTTTTACCCAGTACGTTAAAACAGTACTTTGGCTACAGCGAATTCCGCGCCGGCCAAGCTGAAGTCATCACTGCCGCGCTGCAGGGGCAAGATAGTTTTGTGTTGATGCCAACCGGTGGTGGTAAGTCGATTTGCTATCAGTTACCTGCCCTGCTGTTACCTTATGTCACCGTCGTGGTGTCTCCCTTGATGTCACTGATGAAAGATCAGGTCGATGGCTTGCAGGCGATGGGCATAGCCGCAGATTATATCAACAGCAGCCTGAGCCGTGAGCAGGTGGTGGAAGTCTTCCGTAAACTCCGTCAGCAGCAAATCAAGTTATTGTATGTGGCGCCGGAACGTTTGTTACAACCACAATTTTTAAGCCGGCTTTGCGAAGTCGGCGTCAGTTTATTTGCCATTGATGAAGCCCACTGCGTGTCACAATGGGGGCATGATTTCCGGCCGGATTACATCGCACTCGCCCAGTTAAAACAACATTTCCCGCAAATCCCGCTGATGGCACTGACTGCCACTGCCGATCCGGCCACACAGCAAGATATCCGCCAGCAATTACGGCTGGTCAATCCGCTGACCAGCATCAGCAGTTTTGACCGGCCGAATATTCGTTACACAGTGCAGGAAAAATTCCGCCCGTTTGAACAGCTGGTGGCATTGCTGAAACAGCAGGAAAATCAAAGCGGGATTGTCTATTGTTCCTCCCGTAAAAAAGTCGATGAACTTTATGGCCAACTCAAGAGCAAAGGTTTTGCCGTCGGCGCTTATCATGCCGGCCTGACGAATGAAGCGCGCAGTCAGGTGCAGGATGCTTTTAAACGCGATCATCTGCAACTTATTGTCGCTACTGTGGCTTTTGGCATGGGGGTGAATAAACCCAATATCCGTTTTGTGGTGCATTTTGACCTGCCCCGCACCATTGAAGCTTATTATCAGGAAACCGGTCGGGCTGGCCGGGATGGCGTGGCCGCCGAAGCTGTGATGCTGGTTGATCCAGCCGATATCGGTCGGATGCGCAATTGGATCCAAACGGAAGAAAATCAAGCCAGAACCGAAGTAACCTTACAAAGGTTTAATGCGATGGCCGCTTTTGCCCAGGCCCAAACCTGCCGCCGGCTGGTGCTGCTGAATTATTTTGGCGAAGCCAGCCAGCATGCCTGTGGCAACTGTGATATCTGCCTGGATCCACCCACCCGCTTTGACGGCACTGTACTGGCGCAAAAAGCGTTATCCTGCGTCTACCGGGTCGGGCAGAATTTTGGCATGCATCATGTGATTGATGTGCTGCGCGGCAGTCAGAATCAGCGTATTCTGGAACTAGGCCAGGACAAACTGTCCACTTATGGCATCGGCAAAGAACAAAGTCATGACTATTGGTTGTCGATTCTGCGGCAACTGATCCACCATGGCTTATTACTGCAGGATATTACCGCTCATTCGGTATTAAAACTACTGCCGGCAGCCCGGCCTGTCCTCAGAGGCGAGCAAGCCCTGCAACTGGCGGTGCCAAGACTGACTGCCAACAAAGGCCAAAGCAAAACCAGTCCCAAAGAAAGCAAACAACTGCAAAAACAAGATTATGATCGGGTATTGTTTAGCAAACTGCGCGCCTTGCGCAAACAAATTGCCGAACAAAGTGATGTCGCGCCTTTTGTGGTGTTCAGTGACGCCAGCCTGATTGACATGTCGCAACAACTGCCACAAAGCCGGACCGAATTTCTGGCGATCAGTGGCGTCGGTCAGACTAAATTAAGCCGTTATGGTGATGATTTCCTGGATTTAATTGCAGAATATCTGGATCAATCCGCCTGAGGCTACAGCCCCCATCAGCCTGCAACCAAGGACAGCAAGCATGCAATTTTCAGTCGAACTCCGACCACGGTCACAGCCGACGCAATTGTGGCTGCTACCAGACCAAGATCTGTACCCGGTATTACCGGATCAGCAGCAGTTATTGCCGCTGGTCAGCGCCTGGCTTGGCAGTTTTCCGGCGCTGAGCCAGCTGCAAACGGCCCAGGGAACGGACTGGTTGCAATGGCGATTTTCCTTTGCTGACCAACCTTTTATGCTGCAATTTGAACACTACACTGAGAGTTTCTGGGTAGAAGCTGACACCAGCTCAGCAGTTATGCTACTGTCAGAACTGGCATGTTGTCTGCAGCAACAACCCAACGCCAATCAACACTGCAGGTGATGTCTTTCAGGGAGGTAAACAGTGGTGTGGTTCAGGTTGTTATTGCTGTGCTGTGGTTTCTGGTCGCTGTCAGTACAGGCCTTTCACGCCGATGTGTTCAGTTTTGATGATAAACTGCAACAAAAAGCCTTATTCCCGCATTTGTATTATCAAATCACGCCGCGAGATGTCAGCGTCGATGCCATGGTATTTGAACCAGAACGCCATCATGCATTTCGCGTTGTGGCCAAACCCAATCAGGTATTCCTGGCCGGCCAACAGACCGTCTGGTTATTCAGCCGCTTACATTATCGCGGTATCAACAATATTGAGTTGATCCTGGATTACAATTTTCCAGCGGCAGATCTGGTGGAGTTTTATAGTTATGACCGGCAAAGTCATGAAGTGCGTAAACTCAACCGCAGTGGCAGTCATTTTCCGTTTAGCGAGCGCCAGATTCAGAGTCGCAGTTATGCGGTCGCGCTGCAGTTTAAACCGGATCAGGAACTGGATATTCTGATTAAAGTGCGGGATAAAGCGCTGGTACAAACCGGCGTCAGCCTCAATCAAACCAGCCTGTATTATCAGCAGCAACTGACCAGCAATTTATTCGACGGCTTGCTGCTGGGGGTCCTGCTGCTGATGGCTGCCTACAACTTATTGCTGCATTTTAATATTAAAGAAAGTGTTTACCTGCATTTCGCCGGCTTTTTTGCCAGCTTTGCACTGGTGGCAGCGATTCTGAATGGCGCCGCTTTTGCGCTGTTATGGCCAGAACATCCGGAAACCAATCCGGCCATTTTTTATGTCGCGGTCGGCGCCATGCTGGCCTTTCTCAGTTTGGCCACCCAAAAGATGCTGGGTGAAGATGCCAAACCCGGCTGGTTGTGGCTGCAGCTGGCAGCAGCTGGTTTGTTATTATTCAGCCCACTGTACAGCGGGCAGCAATTACAACTGAAATTATTACTGGCCGTGCTGGCGCTGGTGATGCTTAGCAACTTAGTCCGTGTGGCGTTATATGCCTTAAGCGGCCAACCCAGAGCCCGTACTTTTGCCTTAAGCTGGTTGTTATTTTTTACCGCTTGTCTGGTACTGGTGCTGACTCAATTTGGCTATCTGGCCAATGAACGGCTTTGGCAGTACCTGCTGCTGGCCTCTATTGTCGGCAGCATGGCCCTGATGAGTTTTAGTCTGGCGCGGCGTATCCAGCAGATGAATGAACAAAGCATGCAAGCCAATCAGCAGGCCCTGCAATCACTGCAACAATATTACGATATCTACCACAATGCGGTTGAAGGCATGTTTACCACGACCCTCAGTGGTCAGTTAATTGCCGCCAATCAATCCTTGTTGCAGATCCTGGGTTATCAGGATGCGTCGCAGATGGAACTGGATGTACGGCATTATGGCATGGCAAAATATTATGCTAATCCGGACGATCGGACCCACCTGATGCGGCAACTCCAACATGCCAATAATCAAAGTTTTGAACTCAGAGCATTAAAAGCGGATGGCACCCCGTTCTGGGCACTGATGTCGGCCCGACTCACCAGAGACAGCAACGGTGAAGCTTTTATTCATGGTTCGGTGATTGATATTACCGAACAGAAAATCAACCATGAACAGCTGGCTTATCTGGCCTCCCATGATCCATTAACAGGCTTGTATAACCGCCACCATTTTATCCAACTGACCCAGCAAGCCTGGCACAGATGTCAGTTAGAACAGGCCAACAGCACCATTTTATATATCGATATTGATCAGTTTAAGCTGGTGAACAGCACCTGTAACCATAGTGCCGGCGATGCGCTCCTTAAACAAATCAGCGAACAACTGAAACGGGCGCTGGGACAAAATGGTCAGTTGGCCCGACTGGGTGGTGATGAATTTGCTGTATTATTGCCGGGCAAAAATGCGCAACAAGCCTTTAGCATCGCCTACAGTCTGCTGGATGTGGTGAAAGAATTCCGCTTTTTCTGGCAGGACAGTTTATTCAGTATCAGCGTCAGTATTGGGATGAACGAAATCAGCCGCCAGGATTTGTCGGGAGAGCAAAGTATCAAAAAAGCCGACTCCGCTTGTTTTGTTGCCAAGGAAAAAGGCCGTAACCGTATCCATCAGTTCCACCCGGATGATCAGGAATTACAAAAGCAACAAGCCGAGATCCAGTGGGTGCAGATCCTGCAAAAAGCGTTATTACAAGACAGTTTTATGTTGTATATGCAGCCGATCCAAGCGGTTTCTGCAGCTGATACTGTGCTGAATTACGAGTTGCTGCTCAGACTCAGGGGCGAAGATAATCTGGTGATTGCGCCAGGTAGTTTTTTAACTTCAGCTGAGCGTTATGGCTTGATGCCGCATATTGACCGCTGGGTGATCCGCAATTATTTCCGCTGGTTGGCGCAACATCCACAACATTTAACACTGCTGGGGCACTGTAATATCAATTTGTCCGGTGCTTCGCTGGTGGATCAACAATTTAAATCTGACGTGCTGGCTTTATTTGCTGAATACCAAATTCCGGCGCGGCATATTTGTTTTGAAATCACCGAAAGTGTGGCAATCCTCAATCTGCAAAATACGCTGGACTTTATTCATCATTTCCGTGGTCTGGGTTGTCATTTTGCGCTGGACGATTTTGGCAGTGGCTTTTCTTCTTATGGTTATCTGAAAAATTTCCCGGTTGATTTTATAAAAATTGACGGCAATTTTGTCCGTGATCTGCTGACCGATAAATTTGACCGCGCTATCGTCAATTCAATCCATGATGTGGCAACTGCGCTTGGTATGAAGACAGTAGCCGAGTACGTTGAAAGTACAGATATTTTATTGGAACTACGCAAAATGGGCGTCGACTATGCACAAGGTTATGGCATTGCCAAACCCAAGCCATTAAGTGACTTGCTTTGAGTTGCCGGCAAGACCCCTGGCACTGTGCCCGGTGGCGTCGCCAGCTTCTTTAGCGCGGGGGCTTGCTGCTGACAATCACAACTCAGTACAATACGTGCCCCATTTGAGGTAGTCAGTTATGCAGCGTCTGAAACAGTTATCTTTGCAGGTCGAAACGGTGTTTGCCGACATCGGTCAGAGTTATGCCCAGTACCAGCGGGATCGTGGTTTGTTTTGTCGCAGCGGTTGCGGTGAATGTTGCCTGCATCCTGGCATTGAAGCCACAGTGTTGGAAATGTTACCGCTGGCTTATAGTTTAATCGAGCAAAATGAGGCAGAACGCACGCTGGACGCTTTGGCTGAACAGCAACAAGACGGTTGTTTTTTCTATCAGCGCCATTCTGCTGACGGCAAAATGGGCCAATGCGGTGTGTACCAAAAACGCCCTGGCATCTGCCGTTTATTTGGTGCCGCCGGTTATAACGGCCGCGAAGGCGAAGTGCAGCTGTCCGTCTGTAAAAATATCAAAGCCGACTATCCGGTCGCTTATGCCGATACCCTGATTGCACTGGAATCCGACCCACCACCGATGATCCGCAACGGGAAAGAACAAATCCGCCAAATTGACTACGAACTGGGTGGCATCAACTACCCTATCAACGAAGCCATGCGCCAGGCACTGGAAAAAGTGCTGTTTGAACAGTATTACGCAGGCATAGCTGACGCCGAATAACTGTATGGGTGTTCATTCGAGCACGCCCAGCGCAAAGCGACAGTTCAACCTGGCTGACAAGCCACAAAAAAGCGCTCACACAGTACTGAAGCCTATTTAAAGCTATGATAACATTTGCTTAAAATTCAGCCGCAGCATTCACTGCTGCCGGTTGATGTCCTAAGGCATGCCCTTACTTCGGCTCTGAGTGCAAAGTGGCGACTCATGCACTGAGTGCAGAAACTATTTTACTGCTTTGTGATGGCCGTGGCAGATGTCGATTTTAATCACAACGAATGGAAATGCGCATGAAGTTATCTTGCAGTTTATGGCTCATTAGTACGCTGTTTTTATTAACCGCCTGTGGCGGAGGCAGTGGCGAAAGCACGCCACCGCCGCCACCGCCGCCGCCAGTCGTCACACTGCCACCGCTGCAAATTACTGCCGGGGAGACAGATACCTTTGCCACGATCGCCACCAACACACCGGAAGGCATGTTACAAATTGCGCATTACGCCGATGCCTTAACTGTTTCCAGAAAGTTTAATTTTGACACTGTCCAGCTTTGTAGCAATGGCGGCAGCAGAACAATCACTCTCAGTCAGCCGCTGCCGTTGCAGCAAAAGACCGTCATTACAGACACTATGGATGATTGTTATGTGGCGGAATTGGATGCCATAGTCCAAGGGGTCGCGCAGGTGACAGTGGCAGCCTATTCCGCTGTTGCAGACAGTGAGTCGCTGCAGCTCGAGGTCAATTTAACTAAAGCAACAATCAAGGAGTCACCCGCATTAACAGTCCTGGACCCTGTTCAGGTCAGTATTGAAAAGACGCCTTTAGCGCATAACATTCAGGTGGTACCGACCCATGCCCAGATTAGATTGGAGTCTGGTGATGGCGAACTGATCACCATCAGTCAGTTTAAACTCAGCACTCAGCTTGATTTTCGCACGGCCAAATACCAGCACCAATTTCAGGGCCGACTGGCCTTTAGTCAATTAAGTCGTGATCTGGCTTTTAGCACTATCCAACCAATCCAGGGTTTTCTTGGTGAGTACCCGCATCAAGGTGTGGTTGAAATCTCTGATACATTAAATAATAAAGTGACAGTCAGTGCCAATCAGGTGGTCAATTCGTCCTACGCCAGCATCAAATTTAATAGCGCCGAACCGCTGTTATCTTCCTGGTCACGGCTGACCGATGGCAATTACTGGAAAATCCCCGGTGTTACCCTAAGATCAGATCCCCGTGAATTCCGGCATGATAATTTTGAGGCGCTGGCCCAGATCAGCAGCACAGACATCAGCAACTTCCCAATGAAAGGCACGCTTAGTTTTTTATTTTCACGCCCTGTCACGACGTTAACTGGCCTGGAAAATTTTTTTATCGGGGTATCCCTGTCTGGAGACCACAGAATTGCAGCTGTCGCCAGGATTGAAGGTGCAGTAGTCCATCTGACCCCTGTCAAGCCACTGTCGCAGGGCATGCCTTATCGCCTGGGTAGTTTTGACGCCTGGAATAGCCTGGAACAAGTGGTGAAGGTCTGGCCTGAGTATTATTTATTCAAGCAATTCGCCATCACTAATGACCTCAAGGCCGTGCTGAGCAGTAATCAGCGCTTTTATACCAGGGATACTGCACCCACGCTTTCGGCAGAGCAATCCTTGCGCAAGCAACCGCAAGATGTCAGCTACCAATGGCAAGCACTGCACGGCGCCGATGTCAGTTTTGATCAGCCAACCGGCATCACCACCAGTTTTCGCGTGAACAATCCGATGCAACAGCAGCGCATTGAAGTGAGATTAACCCTCAGTGATAAAGCGGGCAACAGCCACAGCGCCGAACAATCGTTTTATTATCATGACGGATCTTTATCGGCATTTTTATTCGACAGTGATAAAGACGATTTTATTGGTCGCGGGGAATCACAATATTATTCGTCAGTCGATCGTACTTTTATCTCAGAGAGCCGTCCGGCTAACAGCATCTGGCTTCAGTTGCAGTCAGTGAACGCCATCTTTGGTTATGAATGGAACCTCGAATTTGCAGTCCCGCAGGGGCAAACCATCACCACGGGTCGCTATGACAATCTCGGCCGTTACACCACCCCATACACGACCAGAAATGCCATGAACATCTCTGGTCGTGGCAGTATCTGTAATTCATTGACAGGATCTTTTGAAATTTTTGACATTGAACTGACCCCCAGCAAGGTTGAAAACAATGTCCAGCTGTATCAGGTCAGTAGACTGGCACTGAATTATGTACAGCATTGTGATGGGAAGGAGCCGGCGATGCGCGGCAAAATCCGCTTCAATTCGAGTTATCCCTGGTAAATGCAGCAGACTGCATGGCTTGCGCTATCGCCTGCCATGCAGTGTCATCGCTCACCAGCGCGCTCTAATCACTATAACCAGTCTGCAACAAGCCATAACGCTCAATTTTTTTCAGCAAACCTTGTCTGGATAAGCCCAGTGCTTTGGCGGCTTGGCTGCGATTGCCATGGTGTTGCTCCAATGCATTGATCAATAAACTTATTTCTAATGATTTCACCTGTTCATCTAAAGAAAAACCCAGCACAGGCGCCATCATCGGGAGCTGTTCATCTTCAACTGTTACCTCTTCATCCAGATGCAATAGCTGAATATCTGCCAATGTAACCTGACCTTGTTGGGCAATGGCGACCACACTTTCCAGGGTATTTTTTAACTCCCGCACATTGCCAGGCCAGGACCGTTGTAAAAACCACTGCATCGCCGGCGCAGTTAACTGGGGCTTCTGCGGTAATTGCTGTAAAAAATGCTGTAATAACAGCGGGATATCTTCCCGGCGATCCTCCAGTGCTGGCGTTTCCAGCGTGATACCTTTAATCCGGTAATATAAATCTTCCCGAAACTTACCTTGTTTGACCAGCTCAGGGAGCACGGCATTGGTCGCGGCCACCAAGCGCACATCAATGCGTTTTTGTTCGCGTCCACCGACCGGATAAAAAGTACCTTCCTGCAGCACACGCAGCATTTTGACCTGCATCGGCAGTGGCATCTCACCGATTTCATCTAAAAACAAGGTGCCGCCGTTGGCCATGCTGAGTAAGCCCTGCCGATCCTTATCGGCACCGGTAAAAGCCCCTTTCACATACCCAAACAACTCGCTCTCCAGCAACTCAGCCGGAATAGCGCCACAATGCACCGAAATAAAGGGCCCTTTCGCGCGCAGACTTAACTGATGTAAGGCACGCGAAATCACTTCTTTGCCGGTGCCTGAAGGGCCGGTCACCAGCACCCGGACTTCGGTGGGTGCGATGCGCTGCACTAAGGTGCGGATATTTTCCATTTGCCGCGACACCCCAATCAGGCCCTGCACTGCGGATTGTTGTTGGGTGCGTTGTTTCAGCTGATTCAGTTCGAGTTCCAGTTGATGTTTACTAATCGCCCTTTTCACCACCACCGCCAATAAATCGGGATCAACAGGTTTGGCAATAAAATCCCAGGCACCAGCGGCAATCGCCTGCAATGCCAGTTCACGCTCGGCATGACCGGTCAGGATAATCACCGGCTGAGCAGAAAATTCCGGCAGCGCCGCCAGGGTGGCGCCGGGTTCAAAGGCGGGTGGTAATGACAAATCCAACAGCATCAGATCAAACGGCTGTTGCGCCAGCAATTGCCGGGCCTGGGTTAAATCGGCGGCCGAGCTGACCTGATAGCCCTGGGCTGTTAAAAAACGTTCGGCCAGCAGCCGGTAAGCTGGCTCATCATCCACCAGTAAAATTTTTGCAATATCAAAACGTTCCAGCGTCATCCAACCACTCCTGCCGTTGCTTGTTGCGGCAACCAAATTTCAAAACTAACAGGCCAACCCAAGTCGCTGCGATGGCAGATCCGGCCCTGATGGGCACTGATAATACGTTGGACTATGGCGAGTCCGAGTCCGCTGCCGCCGGCTCTTTTACTGACAAAGGGCCGGAACAAGGTATCCAGCAAACTGGCATCCAGCGCCGGGCCATTGTTATGTAACCGGATCAACACACCGGCACGGCCGCCATCTTGCTCCGACCTTGCTTCAATCAACAACTCGCCATCCGGCTGATTGCGTAAAAATGCCAAGGCGTTATCCAGTAAATTGATCAGCACCTGCTGCAAGCGGTGGGGATCGGCTTCGCAACTTAACTCAGGCGACAGTTGCAAGCTGACCTTGACCTGTTGCCAGTCAAACTGCGGTAATAAACTTTGCAATTGTGTTTGTAGCAGTAAGGGTTGCGGCTGGATCTGTAACTTGCCGGCATACACCAGCATATCGGCGATCAGCCGATCAGCCCGTTTTAACTGACTTTGAATATGGCCGCGTAATTCGGCATCGACCCCAGCCGATGCCATCGAAATAATGTTTAATGGGTTACGCAGTTCATGCGCCATTGCCGCAGCCAACGCCCCCAGCTCCACCAGATGTTGCTGACTCAGGCGCTGCTTCTCAGCTGCCGCCAGTGCCAGCGCTTTTTGCAGACTGGCACAACTGCTTTGCAGCAAAGAGCCAAATACCTCAGAAGTTAACCGCATCGAAGGGGTCAGCTCTTCTTGCCCTTGCAAATGTAACTGCCAATCCTGAGCTACAAACTGACAGCGTAATTGCACCTGCGCCTGAGGATTGCCAGCCTTGGCCAACAAATGCCCTTGCGAGCTGATTTCAATCCACAGTGGCTGCTGCAAAGGTTGCTGCAATAAGCACAAGGCTTGTTGACTCAATTGCTGCCAGTCAGCGGCTTGTGATAATTGCTGTTGCCATTGACTGACCATCGGCTGATTCAGCTGTACCCCCGGATAGATTAACCGCTCTGCCAGCCGACTGGCGGGCTGATAACAGGCGGCCGCTAACAGCAACAATAAGCTGGAATACAGCCATAATTGCCAGCCAGGCACAGCCGCCAATGCCGGCATGCCAAATTGGCCAAACAACACACTAATCAGCGCCATTAATAACAACAATAACAAGGCCATCACCAGCATCAGCAGCGCGCGGCTGGCAAAAGCATTCACCGCCAGCATCTGGTAACGCACCACACTGTATACCAGCAGTAACAGATAACCGGGCAGCAGCAGCATCGGATAGGGATACCAATCCAGCCCGACGGAAGGAAAGACAAAGCTGCTGGCCAGTAACAACCCTAGTGCTGCCGTCATACTAATAGCCGCGATGGAACGGCGTTTATTACCCTGATGTTGCCGCCAGCCGCACCACAACACCCAATGCGCCAGTACACCCAGCGCCACTGTGTAAGCCAGATTGAGCCAACCAAAACGCTGAAACAGGAAAAACTGCGGTAATTGAGCAGCAGGCTGCACCGTGGCTGAGGACGTGCCCCAACTCAGTAGCACCACCAAAATGCTGACCAGAAACAACCAGGGCACGGCATTTTTCAGTCGCTGTAAAAATAGAGAACTTCGCTGATCCACTGCGAAATTCAAGGCAAATTGCAAGTAAAATGTCGGCATCAACGGGTTGGCTAAAATTAAAGCTTTTCCGAGTAACGGGAACTGATGCAACAAAGCCAGATGACCAAAGCTCCATAACGCCAGCATCAGACAAAAACCAGCCAGCGCTGTCAGCAAAGGTCTGAATCTGGCATGCCACCATAACCAAATTGCAGTGGTATTGGCACAAAATGCCGTCAGCACCAGGATCCATTCAAAAACTAACGCCAGACTCATCGGGAATGCTCCGTCATAGTGTCAATGAGATTGACACTCTATTGCGGCGAGAGCGTAAAGCAAGTTCACAGCGCTGGCAAGAGTCAAAGAAAAAATTGATATAGATCAAACAAATGCAAAAAATTATCAAGCTGGCCTGATTCTGGCACTGTGGGGTGCAGTCGTATCTTTTGTGTTGTGGAGTGTCAGATGAATATGTCGTTGTTATTACTCGAATTCGCCTGTGGTGCCTTGTTGTGTAGCCTGTTATTGATCCCCGGCCTGGCAGCCCGCTTCAATCGCAATGCTCAGAGCTATTCGGGCGCCATGCAGACTGCTAAAGAGGCCGACAATTGCCAGCCGGCGGCTGACCGTCAACCAGGCGGAGGTCGTTAAGATGGAACTGGACAGTGCGCAACTTTCGGCGGTGTTATCAAGGATCCAATTTGCTTTCACCGTCAGTTTTCATATTATTTTTCCATCTATCACCATAGGTCTGGCCACCCTGATCGCCCTGTGGGAAGGCTTGTGGCTCAGAACAGGCAATCCGGTTTATCTGCAACTGGCCAAGTTCTGGATTAAACCTTTTGCCATCACTTTTGGTATGGGGGTGGTGTCGGGCATTGTGTTGTCCTATGAATTTGGCACCAACTTTTCTAAATTTTCTGAAATCACCGGCGCTGTGCTGGGGCCATTGATGGCCTATGAAGTATTAACTGCGTTCTTCCTCGAAGCCGGTTTTCTCGGTGTGATGTTATTTGGCTGGCAACGCGTCAGCGCTAAATTGCATTATTTTGCTACCTGTACTGTGGCTGTTGGTACCTGGATTTCGGCGTTTTGGATTATCGCCGCCAACAGCTGGATGCAAACGCCGACAGGTCATCGCATCGTGGATGGTAAATTTGAAGTGGTCAGTTGGTTTGAGGTGATATTTAATCCATCCATGCCGTACCGGCTCTCCCATATGCTGCTGGCTACCTTGCTGACCGCCACTTTTGTCGTGATGGCTACTTCGGCCTGGTATCTGCTGAAACAACAACATCAGGCCTTTGCCCGCAAAGGTTTGTCACTGACGCTGTGGCTGGCGCTGGTGCTGGCTCCGCTACAGGCGGTGGTAGGCGATTTCCACGGCCTGAATGTGAAAGAACACCAGCCAATCAAGCTGGCGGCAATGGAAGGGATTTGGCCAGCGCGTGAAAGCAATGTGCCTTTGTTATTATTCGCCTGGCCTGATCAAAAAGCCGAAAAAAACCATTTTGAAGTCGCAGTGCCCGGGCTGGCCAGCTTGATCCTGACCCATCAATGGGATGGCGAGTTAACCGGTCTGAAATCAGTGCCGGCCAGCGACAGACCCAATGTGCCGCTGGTGTTTTTCTCCTTCCGGGTGATGGTCGGCTTAGGCGTGCTGATGATCGGCGTTGCCATGTTGGGTTTACTGCTACGCTGGCGCGGTACTTTGTATCAAAGTCGCTGGTTTTTGCGGATTTGTAGTGTGCTGGCGCCCAGTGGCGTGATCGCGGTGCTGGCTGGCTGGTACGTGGTAGAAGTAGGCCGCCAGCCCTGGCTGGTCCAGGGATTGGTCAGAACTATGGATGTGGTGTCCCCCCTACCGGCAGAACGGGTAATGCTATCCCTGAGTTTATTTGTACTCACTTACAGTTTGTTGTTTGGGGTCTATCTGTATTTTTTCCGCAAACTGATTAAAAAAGGTCCACCGGCCCTCGATGAGCTGCAACAACTGCAAATTGGCGTGAAAGCTTCAGGGTATGCAGTGTCTTTTAACAAAGCGCTGGCCGAACCCGGTCAGAGCAATGGTCAGGGAGCCTGAGCATGGATATCAGTCTGTTCTATTTCTTGTTACTTGGTTTTGCCATTCTGATGTATGTGGTGCTGGATGGCTTTGATTTGGGTATTGGTATCTTATATCCCTGGTTTGCTTCGGATGAAGAACATGATCACCTGATGCGTTCGGTCGCCCATGTCTGGGATGGCAATGAAACCTGGCTGGTGTTTGGTGGGGTGATTTTATTCGGCGCTTTTCCGGCCGCCTATGCCCTGTTGCTGTCCAGTTTGTATTTGCCCATCATGCTGATGCTGATTGGTTTAATTTTCCGTGGCGTCGCTTTTGAGTACCGCTTTAAATCCCATAGTTCCAGAATTTGGTGGAGCCGGGCTTTTTCGCTGGGTTCGACCCTGGCCGCTTGTTGTCAGGGTCTGATGTTGGGGGCACTGGTGCAAGGCTTGCCTGCCGATGCGGTTGCAGGCCATAGTCTGGCGCTGTTCACGCCCTTTAGTCTCTTCACTGCGCTGGCGGTTCCGGCCGGTTATGCTTTGCTCGGTTGTACTTATCTGGTGATGAAAAGTCGCGGCGCAATTCAACATAAAGCGGCGCAACGCGGCCGGCCCCTGGTGTGGCTGGTGATGGCGGCCATGGCTGTAGTCAGTCTGCTGACACTGCTGCAAAGCGAACAAATCATGCAGCGCTGGCTCGGCGGCTGGCATGCATTGGCGCTATTACCACTGCCGTTATTAGCGATAGTGGCAGCGCGACTGTTGTACCGCGATCTTGGCAGGGTCCGCAAAAGTCACCATCAAGCCATTGCGGTCACAGAAAAGCATGAAGACAGGCCGTTCTGGCTAGCCGTCAGCTTGTTTGTGCTGGCTTTTGCCGGTCTGGTGGTCAGTCTGTTTCCGGATTTATTGCCAGGGCAACTGAGTTATCAAAACGCGGTCGCCCCTGCAGCCAGCTTGTGGTTTATGTTGCCGGGAGTGTTGATTTTTGTGCCATTAATCCTGGCTTATACCATATGGGGTTACCGCATTTTTGCCGGTAAAGTAGAAGACTTTGAACAAGGCTATTAACCATGAGTAAGCAAACACCAGTCTCAACCAACACATGGACTGCCGGGTTCAATGGCATCTATCGCAAATTCAGTACCAGAAGCCAACCACAGCTGCAACCCTGGCAATGGTTTGTGCTGCTCTATCTGCTGGGCTTCAGTAGTTTGTTACTGTTGGTATTTGTGCTGAAGATGCTGATTAAAACCTTATAAATCAAACATCAGGCTGGTTAGCAACAAAAATAACCAGCCTGACAACTGCAGTTACTTTGCGCTGGATCAGGCTTTCGCTGCCAAGGCGGCTTGACTTTCAGCGCATTTTTTATTCGACACTTTGCTTGCATTCTGAAAAGGGCCACTGCTATAGTCTGTCCATGGCTGTGCTGTACCGCCTTTTCAGGATTGCATCAATGCGTTGGTTTAACTTTGTCACACTGTTGATTTACCTCAGCGTTTTGATGGCTTCGCCAATCAAAGCTGTGGTTGCCAGTAAAGTTGATGTCCTGCATTCAGGTGCATTTAGTCAGAAAGCACTGATTGCTTTCAGCCACGAAGCTACCTGTACTGAAAAAAGTCAAAGTTCCGATGATACGCCGGTTTACCTGGCTCAACTGTGTATTCCGACCACTGTTGCTACAGCAGTTGTTGTGGTTGAACCTGTCAGTCACGATACCATCCTTACATCGATTCATCAGGCGCGAGCCCCACCACTGTCATAAGTTACCCTGCAATTTAAATTCAATCTGACCTATGTTGGGCCTTAGGCCCGGTTTAAAGCTGAATTCAATGGCGCTTTAACGCTATTGTCTGCGAGGATTTATGAAAAATTTAACTGTTTACACGCTGGAACAAGTCGATCACTTAATTCAACCTGCTGAATTTCTGGACGCCACCCTGAAATCACCGGCTCTGAGCCTATTACACGATTTCCGCATCAATCATCCGATGTTGATTGATGCCGACACCCGCGCTTTTGATACCGAAGAAATGATGCGGCATGAACGTAGCTGGTTAAAACTGGTGGTTGATAGCCAACAGGAAATGGTCGGCATTTTAAGCCATGAGCATTTCAGCAGTCAGAGCCTGATGCAACACGTCAGTAAAAGTGTGAAAGCAAAAGATTTACTGGTGTCCGATCTGATGCGGCCACGCAGCGAAATTATGGCGCTGTCTTACCAGCAAATTCAGCACTGTACCGTAGGTGATGTGCTGAATACCTTACAAAAAGCCGGTGAAGCCTATTGTATGGTGATCGATCGGGATAACCATCAAATCCGCGGCATGATTTCGGCTCGTGATATCACGAACCGTCTGCATATTGCGCCGGTACAAATCGAAAAATCACCTGCCCTGGTCAATTTGTTCGACCGGCAATATGCCTGAACATTTTGATGAATGCCGCCGACACCCAAGCTGGACCACATAGCCGGCTTGGGTGACAAACTCAGCTAAACCGTACTGAAACCGTTAACCTTGGCGCAATACCACAATCTTGGCTAGATGCAGCAAGCAGCAACGCATAGGGAACAGGATGAAGTACCGGGCTCTGCAGCACAGAGGTTTATCAGTTGCTGCTGGCAGCCGCTGCTTTTCAACCCGGTCTGATGCCTAAACTTTGGCCGGTATCAGCCTGGCTTTATAAAATAATGCTGTGATGAAACTGTGCACCAGCACCTGTCATCACAGCTTTTACCGTGCTCTGCACCACAGGGTCTGTCAGTTGCAGCTGGCAGGCCCTGTTTCTCAACACAGTTGGATGGCTGGTTTTGGCCCGCATCAACGCTGCTGTTGTCAAAATAATGCTGTGGTGAAACTGTGCGCCAGCACCTGTCATCACAGCTTTTACCGCGCTCTGCACCACAGGGTCTGTCAGTTGCAGCTGGCAGGCCCTGTTTCTTTGACACAATAGCGTAAGAAAGCACGACTTGTTTCACCCAGCACTGCCGTAATGAGTTAGTAACAGCTATCGTCCTGCATTCGACCGAGTAAACCACGTAGATATTCAATGCCGTTGTCTGCGGATAACGCCACCAGCGGACTTTGCCCCATGGTATAAGCGTTACTGCTGGTTAACCACTCTGCGAACAACTGATCAGAACCAAAACATGCAAGCCCTTGCCGATAAAACTGTTCCGCCTGCTGTGGGTCCAAAGCATGCGAGCGTATTAATCGAAGAGCATTTTCAGACACTGTTGCCATAAGTTTCACTCCATTGCACCGGGCCTTTAACTATAGTCGAACTACCGCTGACACTTTGAAAAAAGCAAGTGCTCAGAGCAGTGCCGGTCGCAAGGTGGTACTGTCGTGTCCTACACCTGGACTGACAATGGCTCTACCTGCTCTCTGGCCACAGTTTTAGCCTGACGAAGTGGCCGCTGTTACCCTCCGGATAATGGCTGAATAATCCACAGTTGGTCATCTGCCGCGAGCTGTTGCTGCCTGAGTTGTGACCAACTGCAGGGTTGTTGATTTAACAACAGATACAAGGCCGGATGAAGCTGTTCAGCAAGCCATAAAGCCTGCTGTAACGGCGGACTGTGCTGCCCCAGTTGCCGTAGCAGTGGTTCAACGGATTGTGCAGGCGGCAGCACGACCGGATGTATTGGTAAATAAGCTTGTAAAGCAAGCGGAAAATAAATCAATGCCATCAAAAAGCTCCTTGTGGTAAGGCATCCGGCCTGCGTTGCCGGGCGTGATAGCAGCTGAGCTACACTAAGGGTCCAATCTTTTTCGTGCGACCTAAACAGGTGATGGAATAACAGCAGGTTTTACTCGTCTGGCGCCTGGCAGGTAAAAACGAGATGTTTGCGCATATCTTTGAGCACAATGCCGCGTTTTAGCAGTAACGCGCTGAGCTTTTTCTGCCAGACCAGCAGTTGGGGTTGCGCCAGTGCCAAAGCGTCTGACTCGTTAAATTGTAATCTGACCAGCAAAGACTGAGGAAAAGCTTCATATTCCAGGCTAAACCAGCCCTGCACCACACCGCTCAGTGCCGCTTGGGCTTGTTGCTCCAACTGGGTCACTGCAGCTAATACCGCTGTTTGTTGTTTTAATTGCACGACTGAAAGCTTTTTCATGAGTCACTCTATTGGCAAAAGGCGATAAAGTTTGCCCTGAAAGGCGCGGTTTGACAATCAAAGCATCTCTTCATAGTGGCGATTCAAGCCGCCAAACCATACCAGCAAACAGCAAACAGCAAACAGCAAACAGCAAACAGTAGCCAATTTATCCTAGTCGGGTCTGTGCAAAGCGAACATACCGCTTAAGGTCAGTGTTGATGTGCCGTGAGAACGGATTTATTGTTTTTAGTGTTTAACTTGCAGCTGGCTGATGTTATAAAGCTTTCGTCTTTGGCGCCCCCGGATCGCTCTACAGCGCTTGCGCTGAACTGCTTTAGCTGGTCCGAAGGACAGGGCGCAGCCCGTGTAAAGCCCGCGATCAAATCAGAAGTTTGAGGCAACGTCGCAACTCGCGGGCAGCCAGAGTCAGCTCGCTCAAACACTCCGTTTGGTCGCAACGCGATTAAAACCTCAAATCACTGATTTAAAGCGACTCGCTTTACGGGGTTAAAAGCTCACTTTGAGCGAATTGCAGCTGTTCAGATCAGGGGCTCTCGAAAAAAAGAATCTCTGGTTTGCCTTATTTGCAGACATTCGTTTTTTCGTGAACCTAAAGTGTATACTCTGATCAGATGGCCAAATTCAATGTGCCATTACACTCTTAAATAACCGATTCAGCGCTGCTGCGACCAGCACTGTAGATGCTTAGTTAATTGATCTGTTAGCAATCAATTGCGCTGATTCTCAACATTTGCTCTTTAATACTATCAAAGTAACAAGACTCAAATTTATATGAGTAGCCACCAGTATTATGATTGCTAGGGTATCTCAGATGTTGGTCCATGAACTCTGGTTTGAATTTTTTCATGTGAGCCACAGCCATTTCAGCCTCGTAAGGATTCAATTCACTCGCTTGATAACTCGAAAATTCAAAAGGATGTTCAAGATTAAATTGTTCTTCCGGATAGAGCGTTTCGTATTCAGCCTCAAGAGCAGCAATATCATGGCCTTTTTTAATTAGTCCCTTTTTTAGCAGCATGTACTTATAAAAGAGTTCAACAGCGTGGTAAAGCTGATATGCAATGGCATTTTCATATTCAGAAGTGTTTTTTAATTCGGAGTCAGATCTTGCAGACACTTTACCTATTTCTATATAAGCAAGTGCCATTGATAAAAACTCTTGATTGAAATTTGACAATTAACCCTCCTTGATTGCCAACGCCGAGTTCAGCGACTTAAAAACGGTCCAGTGCGCGAAGCGCACGAACAGCAACGATTCGTTATACCTTTTTCCCAATAAACGCAAAATCTATTTTCCACTCTATAAC